>Ga0207866_1000161_pt1 | contig 110285 bp, 86 predicted proteins | sample HigsolmetaAR203D_FD_184835 | JGI IMG/M metagenome (GOLD analysis project Ga0207866, IMG submission 184835) | Ionic liquid and high solid enriched microbial communities from the Joint BioEnergy Institute, USA - AR20-3-D (SPAdes) (version 2) ...
TCCTCCAATACATGAGCCATCAGCGTTGCAAATTCTGCCTGAAGCAGGCGAAATAGGGTGGTTTCCAGTTCTTTAAAAGTCTGCGCATTCGTAGTATGATGAGACATAAGGGTTCTCTCCTTGGTATCTGTGGTAGTTGTGGTGACTTCACTTTACCAAGAAGAGGCCCTTTTTGCTATCCCTTTGCCCACAATAAGTTTACACTAACCTGTTCACAAAAGTGGGAAATCCGGGGTATAAATCTTCCCCCTCCCTTTGCAATGGGAACAAGATGTAAAAAACGCCGTGTCCAGCGATTCGCGCACTTTTTTGCGCGTTAACTCCAGCAAGCCCAGCCTTGTCCAGCCGACGACCGATGTCCTCGTACGGTCTTGTTTAAACAACTGTTCCAGATGGCGGACGATTTGCTGCCGGTGCTCTTCTTTCTCCATGTCGATGAAATCGACGATAATGATTCCGCTCAGATCGCGCAATCTGACGATCCGCGCAATTTCACGCGCCGCTTCCAGGTTCGTTTCGTATACCGTGTCCTCCAGATTGACGGATCCGGTATATTTTCCCGTATTGACGTCGATGACGGTCAACGCTTCCGTCTGCTCGACGACCAGATACGCCCCGCTTTTGAGCCACAACTTCCGTTTGAACGCGCGGTTCAGCTCTTCGTATATTTTGTAATGCGAGAATAACGGGAGACCGTTGCGGTAAAGCCTGACCCGTTTTTCCCATCCGGGCGACATTTCGGCCAGCAGTTCCCTGGCCTCCCGCTCTTTATCCGCCTCATCGAAAACAATTTCCTCCACTTCCTCGGTAAACAAATCTCTGACGATCCGGGGAACCGTATCCAGATCGCGATAAATGAGAGACGGGGCGGGATGTTCTTCCGCTTTGGCCACCACCGACTTCCAGACATTGCGCAGGTCCTCCAATTCCGCAGAAAGCGCGGCCAACCCTTCCCCTTCCGCCACGGTACGGAAAATGAGCCCTTCACCCGGCCTCCGGATGGATTCACCGATCGCCCGTAACCGGGCCCGTTCCCGGTCGTTAGCGATTTTTCGGGAAATTCCCACATAATCCGCTTCCGGCATATAGACCAGGCTTCTGCCGGGAATGGAACAATGAGTCGTCACCCGCGCCCCTTTGTTGCCCAACGCTTCCTTCGCCATCTGCACCAACAGTTCCTGGCCCGGCGACAAGACGGAAGAAATGGACGGTTTTTTGTCCGGATCATGAACGGCGTGTACAGGAATGACGTCGTCAACGTACAAAAAAGCGTTTCTCTCCGTTCCTATGTCCACAAACGCCGCCTGCATGCCCGGCAAAATATTCATCACTTTGCCTTTATATATGTTACCGGCCCGTTGACGGTCGGAAGAACGTTCGGTAAAATACTCCACCAATTCGTTATTTTCCAGTACGGCCACTTGAATCCGATCCTGTTCACAATGCACAACGATACGTTTCATCGTCTCTTCCACATCCAATTATCGAGTTTGAGTTTTATTGTAACGCATCGCCAAGCAGCACATCAACGAAACGTTGCCGCACGAAAGCCGGGCGCAGGGGCCGGTTTGGATCATGGCCTTGCTGTCCAACGTATCGTTTTCAACGCATCGCTTTCAACGCATCGTCAGTCACATGAAAAGATCGGAAACGGAAGTGCCCGGTTTTTGACCCAAATAGGCGTCAATCATTTTTTGTTCGGGAAAAACGGTTTGGATCGCTCCCCGTTCATTCAGCACATAAATAAGATGATACTTCTCCCGCTTAAACATACGCAAGACATCGCCGATTTTTCGCTGGCGGTGAACGACGATCGGTTGCGCAAGCGTTCCCCGTCTGATCCAATGAACAAAACGGTTTTGCCTGCCCATCAGAAAGCGGATGTGCCGAAAAGGAATGTTGCGGTAATCTTGCCAGTTGGACAAAAACAAATACATGCCGATCACAAGCAAATTCAACTGGATCCCCGCGCTGTTGAACGAAAGGAAGGAGACCAGCACCATCACGGCGCTAAACAACAGACTGATTGTCGTCACGCCGACCATAACCTGATGGTAGGACAGCCAATAGCTGATGAGCGCCTGCAATATTTTGCCGCCGTCCAAGGGCAGGACGGGCAACAAGTTGAACAAGCCGATCATGAGGTTCGCCGACATGAAATATTGCCACCAGGCCGCTTCGGAAACGTTGAATTCCCTCATGACCATCGCAACGCCGATCATCAGCGCATTTTGCGCCGGCCCGGCCAACGCGACCATCATTTCTTCATATGCGGGCACATTTTCCGCTTGTTCAGTGACCGCGACCCCGCCGAAAGGCAGAAATTGAATTTCTTTGATTTTCCATCCAAAACCTTTGGCTACGGTTACATGGCCCAGTTCATGAATAAACACGATCCCGAATAAAGTGATCATTTCCACAAAAAAGCCCGTAAGGACGGAAACCAGCATGAAAACGACGAACAAAGGATGAAACCGCAGGCGCAAACCTAGCCATTTACTCAAACTTTACCACATCCGCAGGATTGATGTATTGGTTGTTTCTTTGTACGGCGAAATACAAACGGGCGTCTTGCGAAGAATCCATTCCGCTCACGGCGCCCAAAGGTTCTCCCGCCTCGATCCAATCGTTTCTGGCCACTTTGCTTTCGGCGAGCAACCCGTATATGGACCGGTAACCGTCGGCGTGTTGCACGATCACGGTCAGACCGCTCTCGTCCCTGTCGCCGACAAAGACGACCCGGCCGGTTCCCATGGCATTGACGTTAACGCCGGGAAGGGTGTTCAGGATCACCGCCGGGTGGTTTGAGGAAAAAGCGGTTTCCACCCTGCCGTTCACCGGCCTTTGAAAGTGGTTGTTGAGCGGTGCCGTCACTTTTTCCGCCGGACCGTTTCCCTTCTCCCCAAACGCCGGAATCAGGGAAGGGGAACCTTGGAAATGCTGCGCATACCAGTTTGCCGCTTCGGAAAAGTCGAAATCTTCGGTTAAAGCCGCTTGCACATATTTTTTCACCGTGAATGCCCATGGAACATCGGTCCGATCGATGCCCCATACCGCTCCGAACAGAACGACGCTGACCGTCATTCTGAGCAAAAATCTTTTATATCCGCCTGATCTAAAACGGGCATTGTCCGGGAAGTCCTGTCCCCCGTTGCCGTCCGCCTTCCTCAGTTCATGCCGATGTTTCCATACGTACTCCGGGTCCTGCATCCTGGGATCTGCGTTCCAGTCCTCCCGGGGAACGTACTGCGGCTTGTCCCCTGCGGAATCGTCTCCCGCCGCGGAAGAAATGCGCGGTTCCATCATGCGAACGGGGAAATGTCCGCTGTCGCGACCGCCGGTTGCGTCAGGCGGGGACATCTGCCGGCGTAATTCTTTCAGGCGATTTTTTCTGCGACGGCGGATATTCGTCTTTGCTTCCATGGTACGGATTCCCCCTCATCCTTCCTGCATTCTCGTGCGGAAAGCTTGTATGTTCCGGTATCTTATGTTTATGAGCGGGCCTATCCATTTATAACAAGCCTTGTTACAAAAAATATAACCGGTCGCAGGGATTGATCATCCGCCGCGGCACAAAAAAGAGGCTGCCCCAAGAGTGCATGGCAGATCAGCACGCCGTTCGTTTTTTGATGGGAGTTTCGAAAAAAAAAAGAACCTCCAGCCCCACTTTTTCAGCGGTTTTGGAGGCAACCCGGTTCATTCGGATGGGACCGACGTTGCGGCGGAGCCGTGAGGCGCGGATACCTTCACTTTGACCGAATCCCACCTGGTCCTGTAAAAACGCAGCATGGTCGCAGTCCCAAACAACAACAAGAACGTATAGAGCGATATCCACGCCCCCATGCTCTTCCAGTCCAACACAAAGGTCAGCAAGTATGCCAGCGGAACGAATACGAACCAGCTAAGTATAAAGGAAGCGCGCAACAAAAAGGTCGTATCGCCTATACCGCGCAGTCCTCCCGCATAAAAATTCAGGAGACCGTCAAACAACTGCAGAAAGGCGGATACCATGATCAGCCTGGCCGCGAGTTCGGCTACCGCCGGATCGGACGTGTAAATCCGGGTAATCGGTTCGGCCCAGATGAACTCGATCACGCCCATCACCAACAAGAACAGACTGCCCAATAGTGCGGTTTCCGTTCCGTACCGCCGCGCCATCTTGCCGTTGCCCCTGCCGATTTCCTGGCCGACCAGAATCGTTGCGGTGGCGCCAAAGCCGAACGCCGGCATAAAACCAAGGCTCATAATATTGAGAGCCACTTCATTCGCCGCCAACGCTTCCGTTCCGAGCCGGGTGACAAACATCGTAAAGACAAACATCGCCATACTCATGGCAAATTCCTGCATTCCCAGTTTGCCGCTTTCCATCGCGAGCAAGCGGGCTTCATGGCGTTGCACCGGCACGAGGACCCGCGTGCGAAACCGGGGATGCAAGCGGATAAAGAAAACATAAAGACAGCCGAGAAGTCCCGCCGCTTCGCCCAGCAAAAACGCAATTCCCGCTCCTGTCAAACCGAGCCTGGGAAACCCCAAATTCCCGTACGTTAACGTATAGGTGAAAAAGATCATCACAACGTTGCAAACGAGGGAAAAAATCATCGGCGTCTTCGAATCGCCGATTCCCCGGAAAAAGCCGTGCAGCACGAACGTCATGATTCCAAACGCCATAGCCAGAAAACGGAGCCGCAAATAATCGGTCCCCGCGGAAACGAGTTCCGGCGATCCTCCCATCAGCCGAAGCGCTGCCTCGGGAGCGGTCAATCCCAGCAGGACACACAACAGACCTACCGCTGCGCTCAGATACAGTGCCAGATATGTCCGTTCAATCCCTTTTCCGATATTGTTCTCGCCGTAATTTTGCGCGACCAGATAATTGACCGTATGGCCGATGCCGGAGAATAACGCCCATATATTGTACATTATGATATTGGACACCCCGACAACGGCAATGACCAGAGCGCCCATCTGGCCGACCATAATGAGATTGATCGTTCCGGTAAGTGTCATGGTGGCGAAGGAAACAATGGATGGCAACGCCAATACCAGTATCATTCTCGTATTCTTCAACATGGTGTGACGACCCCTTACAAGAACCGTAATCGGATACAGTAATCCAGTTTATTCTATCGTATACTTGCCGAATAGCCAAGACAATTTTGCGCATTTCCACAAAGAAAACCGCCGGAGCGGTTTAAAATGAAATAACGGATCTGTGAACAACCGTTGGACAGATCCTCAGCGCTTGCTTTTTTTATTGTTCGGCAAACTGCTTCTTACCTGTTAAGCAAGCTCCCCGCGTATTACCTGTTCAGCAAACTGCCCACGTACCTGAGCAATTCGTTCGCGCATACCGGACAATATCCGTGCTCGTCGATCAGCCTTTTGGATACTTCGTTAATGCGTTTCAGTTGGTTTTCGTCCGGAGTTTTTGTCGAGGTTGTAATTTTGACAATATCTTTCAGGTCTGCGAACAGTTTCTTTTCAATCGCCTCCCGGAGCCGTTCGTGGCTGGAGTAATCAAACTTTTTCCCTTTACGCGAATAGGAAGACATGCGTATCAGTATTTCTTCCCGGAACGATTTCTTGGCGTTCTCGGAAATGCCGATCTGTTCCTCGATCGATCTCATCAGGCGTTCGTCCGGATCCATCTCTTCGCCGGTCAGCGGATCTTTTATTTTCGTCCAGTTGCAGTAAGCCTCGATATTGTCCAGATAATTGTCAAATAACGTTTTGGCCGATTCCTCAAAGGAATAAACAAACGCTTTTTGCACTTCTTTTTTGGCCAGTTCGTCAAACTCCTTGCGCGCGACGGAGATGAAATTGAGATACCGTTCCCGTTCCTCTCTTGTGATGGAAGGGTGCTGGTCGAGGCCGTCCTTCAAGGCGCGCAACACATCCAAGGCGTTGATGCACTGCAGGTCCTGGCGAATCAGCGCACTGGAGATGCGGTTGATGACATAGCGCGGGTCGATACCGGTCATGCCTTCCTCCAAATATTCATTCTGCATCTCTTTCAAATCCGCATCTTTGTATCCTTCCACTTCCTCGCCATCGTACATCCGCATTTTTTTGACCAGATCCATCCCCTGTTTCTTCGACTCTTTCAGGCGGGTCAAAATCGAAAAGATCGCCGCTGCTCTCAACGCGTGGGGAGCGATGTGGATATGTCCCATGTCGCTTTGTTTGATCAGTTTTTCATAAATTTTTTCCTCTTCGGAAACTTTCAGGTTGTAAGGAATTTGCATGACAATCATGCGCGATTGGAGCGCCTCGTTTTTCTTGTTGGCGATGAAGCTTTTATATTCCGCTTCGTTGGTATGGGCAATGATCAGTTCATCCGCCGAAATCAGCGCAAACCTTCCCGCTTTGAAATTCCCTTCCTGTGTAAGGGATAACAAATTCCACAAAAATTTCTCGTCGCATTTCAGCATTTCCTGAAATTCCATCAAACCGCGATTCGCTTTGTTCAACTCGCCGTCGAAACGGTATGCCCGCGGGTCGGATTCGGAACCGTATTCGGTAATCGTGGAAAAATCAATACTTCCTGTCAAATCGGCAATATCCTGGGACTTGGGGTCGGAAGGGCTGAACGTTCCGATGCCGACGCGATTTTCCTCGGAAATTAAAATTCGCTCAACCGGAACGTCCTCAATCCGCCCGCCGAACTCCGTTTCCAACCGCATCCGGCATGAAGGGCAAAGCCCCCCTTCGATTTTGACCCCCAGTTCTTTTTCGACTTCCGGCCGCAGTTCATACGGAATCAGATGAAGCGGTTCTTCCTGCATGGGGCAACCCTGAATCGCGTAAAGCGCCCCGGCATCCGTACGGGAAAATTCCTCCAGACCTTTTTTGAGCATCGTGACGATCGTCGATTTCCCTCCGCTGACCGGTCCCATCAGCAGCAAAATCCGTTTCCTGACATCCAGCCGTTTGGCGGCCGAATGAAAATATTCCTCGACCAGCTTTTCAATCGCCCGGTCCAGGCCGAATATTTCTTTTTCAAAAAAACGGTATTTTTTTTGGCCATTCACCGTATCAATACCGTGGGAAGCAATCATTTCGTATACTCTGGCGTGAGCCGTCATCGCTACGTTCGGATTTTTCCTGACCAATTCGATATAATCCGCAAATGTGCCTTTCCATTGCAACTTCTTCGTTTCCGCGTAATGTTCCGAAATCCGTTTGAAAATGTCCATGTAGACCTCCCTCCACCTTGCCGGATTCTGACCAACAGACAACAAAGGTTTTGGAAAAACAATGTATTACATACCTATGCAGGTGGAGAGGATAAGTTTCTTGAATTTTTGCCCGCCGTCTTTAAATTGACATTACGTTTTTTAATGGAAACTTCACGTTTTTAAATGGATATTTCGCTGTTCCAGCCAAATGGCCTCGCCAGCCGGAGAATGGTATAGCGATTGCGCACGTAGAACGCGGCGGACAGCGATTGGTTCACCAGTTCGGATGAAACGCCAAGTTCTTCCGGCGATACGGCGCCGCCAACCCGCTTCAGCCACGATGCCAACTCCTCCGGTTCCGGGACGGACCGGGCGACTTCGACGATCTGGTCCCAGCGGCCGATTACCATTTCCGCATCCAGAGGCGAAGAGGCAACCGGGCCTGACGATTTCGCCGGGAAATTTTCTTTCGCCACTTCCTGCCAAATGGGGCCAAAAGCTTCGCGGATCCGTTCCATTTCTTCCTCTTGTTTGGGAGGTTCGTATCTCCGCAATTGTTCGGCGGCATCGGCAACGGGCAAATCCCGGAGTTTCCGGTAAAGCCGGGCCATCAGAATGCAGGCGACGCCTACCTTGGCGCCATGCAGTTCGGCCTTGCGGCGTTCCAGAATCCAGCGCATTTCCCAAAAGTGCGACAAGTGATGCTCCGAACCGGACGCCGGCCTGGAGTGCCCCATCATGAGCATGGAAATTCCCGACAAGATCAACCCTTCCATTAACAGTCCCATACCATGGGGAGTGGCTTTGGCGATTTCCTCCACATGGTTTACGCACAATTCAAGGCCTTGGGCTGTGATCTTCGCCGCGAGTGGGCAATAATGTTCATCCAAAAGAATGCGGCCCAACTGCCAGTCGGCCAGTGACGTGTACTTTCCCAGCAAGTCCCCGAATCCGGCAGCAATCAATTTTCGCGGAGCCGTTTGAAGGATGTCCAAATCGGCAAATACCGCCTCCGGAGACGATGCCGGGATGGTCCGCTTAAAGCCGCGCAGGATCAGCGGCGCTCCCGAGGAAACGAACCCGTCGACGGATGGCGCCGTCGGTACGGAAATGAACGGCCGGTTTGTCCTGTGGCTGACGAAACGGACGATATCGTGAATCGTGCCGGAACCGTTGGCGACCAATATTTCCGTCTCGGGCGGCAAATCGCACAACAACTGCACAATCGCCTGTTCATTGGCAATGACTTCGCCGTCTTCGTTTTCGTCGATCCGGATGACTGCCGCACCGATTCCGGCTTTCTGAAGATTTTCCGCCAGGCGGCGTCCGGCAATTTCCAGGGTTGCTCCGTCACCCACAACCGCCGCGTGGCGGAATCCCCTTTCTTTCAAGTAAGCGGCGATTTTATTTTGAGCGCCGGCTTCAATCACGACCTGGTTCAACGCAATGTCGTGCCGCTGCCCGCATTCGCAATCTATGACTTTGTTCAACCACGATCCGATGGATTTCGTATACTGGCTCATCTGTTTTCTCCCCTGCCTTGTTTTTACCGATATCCGTTACGATATCGATGTCTGTTTCTATACCGGTGTCCGATTCTGTAACGTCTGTTTTTACAGACACTGGATACATATCCGGATGAAGTTATCATACCGTATACGTCAAAGATCATCAATGCAAATGTGGGAGGAAGTCTGCTGCGGGAGGAAATGCGCGCTCTTGCGGAGAAATTCAAAGAAGCCGCTTCGAAAGGAGTATGAACCAGTGGCTGTATGTCGTGAAACGGAACTGTACCGGCCCGTAAAAACATTTTTGGAACATCACGGATACGAAGTGCGGGGCGAAGTGCGGAACTGCGATCTCGTTGCGGTCAGGGAAAACGAGGCGCCGGTTATTGTCGAGTTAAAAAAGACATTGAATCTGCCTTTGCTCATACAGGGGATCAACCGTCTGAAACTGTCCGACCGTGTCTATCTCGCCGTAGAAATGCCTGCGGGGGGACGGGCCCCGCACGGACTGAAGTGGTCCGATGTGCGGAAGATCTGCCGAATGCTGGGACTGGGCCTTTTGACAGTTCGTTTTTACAAAAAGAAACCGCCGAGCGTTGAGATTCAATGCGAACCCGAACCTTACGTTCCGCGGGTCAGCAAGAAGTCTTCTCTGCTCCTTCTGAAAGAATTCAGGGAACGCAGCGGCGACTTCAACGAAGGCGGAAGCCATAAAACGAAACTGGTTACCGCCTACCGCGAAAAAGCTTTACATTGTGCCGTTCTCATCCGCCGCAACGGACCGATGAGCACAAAACTTCTAAAGGAACAAACCGGCAACGGCAACATCGCCCGAATGCTGCAAAAAAATTATTACGGATGGTTTCGCCGTGTCAGGACGGGGGTGTACGATTTGACGGCGGCGGGGAAAGAAGCGTTGGAAACGTATGCCCATGTGGTACGTTCGATGGATCGGATCCTGTAAGGTCCGGGGTCAAACGATACACCGTAAAAGCGAGTCGCGGCACTTGAAACGTTAACCCCTTCTTTTGCGCGGGGCGGCGAGCGGAGGCTGTCGATACATTGAGGATCTGATATTTGTTCGTATGGCAACATTTCACGTTTAAGGGAAACTCAAAACAACGGAGCCCGGAGGCACTTCCCATGTGACACGGAATCTTATGACACGGAATCTTACATTGGAACGGCAGTCCGTTCGGCGGCTGTCCCGTCTGTATTCCCGGCCGTCGTATCTTTTTTCTCATGCAACGCTTTATGGATCCATATCGCCGCTTGCGAACCTTCTCCCATCGCGATCGTGACTTGTTCCGAATGTACGCAAACGTCTCCGGCGGCCCATACGCCGGGAACCGACGTCATTTTCGTCCGCGGATCGGTAATGATGTGCCTGTTTTCCATCCGTTCGACCCCGAGTTTGGCAGCCAGGCGGGACTTCACCTCATTGCCGCCGAAAGCGATGAACCCCCTCTCCGCGCCAAGGGTCTCTCCGGATGCCAATTTCACGCCGGCGAACTGCCCGTCATTATGCTGGATCACCGAAACGATGGGAATGTTGACCAAAGGAATACGCCGTTCTTTCAGGCGCTGTATCCATTTTTCATCGATGTCCCGCCGCTCGTGATTGACATAGGTCAGATCGGCGGTCCTTTCGGACAGCGCCAAAGCCATTTTCGCCCCGGCGTCTCCGGAACCCATCACAATCGTTTTACGGCCGCGAATTTCATATCCGTCGCAATCGGGGCATACGTAAACGGTCAGCCCCAGACAAGGTTTCAGCCCCGGCAAATCGGGAAAACGGTCCATGACCCCGGTAGCCAAAAGCAGGGTGAGTCCTTCGTAGACAGGGCCGTTTGCTCTGCCGGAAAGCCGGAAATGCCCGTTTTCCTTCACCGCGTCGACAATTTCGTCCTGCACAAATTGCACATTCAACGATTCCGCATGCTTCCTGCCCAAGGCACGCAATTGTTCGCCGGAAATGCCGTCCGGCCATCCCAATAGATTATGGTAGGATCGGCATAACGACGATCTGCCTTGGCCCGAATCGACCACCAGCACGGAATGTTCATAACGTCCCATTTGGATGGCTGCCTGAAGTCCGGCAATCCCGCCGCCGATAATAATGCAGTCGTACAACATGGTTTCCTCCGAATCCGGGAACGCATTCCCTGTTTTTTGTCCTTTGGTTTACTGTACCCGGCGGAAGAATAAGTTATGTGGAACGGCCGAACAAACACCCGTCCGGATCGTCGGTTTTTTGTTCACATTTTTTACGTTTTCTTTTGGTCTCGAATTGGCTATAATAGGGGGCAGGAGGTGTCCTCGATGTCCACGGCTTTTGTATTGACTGTGCTTGTCGGCCTTACTTTGCTTGCTGCCATACTTACCGCCGGTTATAACGACGATAAAACGAAAGGCCTGTAAAGGGCGGCACCTGCGGTAAAGGAAACATCCCCCGCAAACCTTGCTACCGAAAGCATGAACACCCGAAAAACCATTGGCACTTCTCCGGAAAAAACCTGCCACCACCGGATTACCCCCTCGCCGTATAAATTGACATATAAACCCGGAAAGGAAAGAAAAATAATAAGAAAAAAGCAGGAAAGACGATTTTCCCGCTCTTCTTATTATTTTTTGTTATATCAAACCAATCCCTGAAAATGAGTTTGCCGCAACGCTTCGTACAAAACAATGGCCGCGGAATTGGACAAATTTAACGAACGGACCGCGCCGGTCATTGGAATCCGCATCAGCGCATCCGGATGCGCCTGCAATATTTCTTCCGGCAATCCGGCAGTTTCTTTTCCGAACACAAAGAAATCCCCGTCCTGAAAACGGTAATCACTGTAGGTTTTCGTCGCCTTCGTCGTGGCGAAGAAAAAACGGTGGTTGGCGTATCGTTCTTCCACCTCGCGGAACGAGTCATGATACTCGACCTTCACATGCGGCCAATAATCCAGCCCGGCTCTTTTCAAATATTTGTCATTGATCGTAAAGCCGAGCGGCCTGACCAGGTGAAGCCATGTGCCGGTTGCGGCGCACGTTCTGGAAATGTTCCCCGTGTTCCCCGGAATTTCCGGTTCAACAAGAACGATATGAAATGCCATTGTAACCCCTCGCAAACTTATGTCTCGACACTATCGATTCACTGTTGATGATGTAAAAATATACGGCTTTACGTGAATGTTGCCTCCTAACACTCAAACATCTTGTTTTCCATTCCTTGAGGAGTCTGTCCGACGAAAAAGGTGAATTTTTCTTTATTTATAAGGTTTTCAGATGGATGAAACTCAAAGCCAAAGTCACTTCTTCGGCATCTTCCCATGTTCCGCTTCCACAACAAATGAAGAATTGAAAAATTCATCGGAACCCTTTCGTCGGACAGACCTTATGCTGCACTACCTAAGGGATGGGGATTCCGGTCGGAAAGACCTGGCGGCCGGAAGGCAATCATTTCACTATCTGACGATTTTGCAAAATGAATCGACAGTCTCATCTCATCCGTTGCGCTTCATGAAATCGGTCATAAAATCGGCCAGCGCTTTGCAGCTTTCATACGGAACCGCATTATAGGCCGAGGCCCGGATATGGCCCACGCTGCGGTGACCTTTCAAGCCGACAAAACCGTTCTCTTCCGCCTCCTTCAGGAACCGTTTTTCCAGCTCTTCTCCTTTAACCTTGAACGTGATATTCATGAGGGAACGGCTTTCCGGTTCGACCAGCCCTTCATAAAACCCGCCGCTTCGGTCAATGGCGTCATAAATCAGTTTCGCCTTCTCCCGGTTCCTTTGCTCCATGGAAGCAATCCCGCCGTTACGTTTAATCCACTTCAGCACCAAATTGACCATGTAGACCGAATAGACGGGAGGCGTATTATATAAAGAGTTGTTTTTTGCGTAAGTTTCATATTTCAACATCGTGGCCAGCGTTTTCGGGGCATCCTGAATCATGTCTTCGCGTATAATGACGACCGTCACGCCGGAAGGGCCGAGATTTTTTTGCGCTCCGGCATAAATCAGCGCAAAACGGGAAGCATCGAATGGACGGGACAGGATATCGCTGGACATGTCCGCGATGAGCGGCACGTTGCCCGAATCGGGATAACGCTGAAATTGGGAGCCGGAAATGGTTTCGTTCGAAGTAATATGCAAGTAGGCGGCATCCGGACTGATCCGAATTTCTTCCGGATCGGGAATTTTGCGAAAACCGGACGATTCGCCTGAAGCGGCAATGTGCACTTTTCCTACCTTGCGCGCTTCCTGGATCGCTTTGTCCGCCCAGGAGCCGGTAAGCACATAATTCCCCGCCTTGTCGGGCGCGAGAAAGTTCATCGGCACCATGGAAAATTGCAGGCTGGCCCCTCCCTGTATAAACAGCACTTTATAGCCGTCGGGCAAGTGCAACAATTCCTTGAAAAGCTGCTGGGTTTCGCCGTTCACCTCTTCGTATTCTTTGCTGCGGTGGGAAATTTCCATAATCGACATGCCAATCCCGCGGTAGTCGATCAATTCTTCCTGTGCCTGCTTCAGCACCTCAAGCGGCAACGCCGCGGGTCCCGCATTGAAATTGTACGCCCGTTTACCCATGTCAACCACACCTTCATCCATTCAAAATTTGGCGATCATTCAATATGGTAATGATAGCAGTTCGCGTAAGTTCCATCAAGTAAATTGCCCTTAAGACCGAATGACGATTCGCGATGCCCTTCTTTATGGGCACGATCCCCTTCATTCAGGGTTCCTGAACAAAGGGGATCGTGATGAAAGCCTATGGATAAAACCGGAAGATGCCGCCGACGGACTGCTCAGCCCAATTCGGCCTTAAGCCTGTTAATGATCGCATCGGTGACTTCTTTGGTGGACGAAGTTCCGCCGATATCCGGCGTCTTGATCCCGGAGGCGAGAACATCCTCGATCGCCTGCAATACTTTCGCCCCGAGTTCGTATTCTTCAAAATGGTCCAGCATCATCTTGGCCGTCCAGATCTGACCGACAGGATTGGCGATGCCGCGGCCGTATATGTCCGGAGCCGAGCCGTGCACCGGTTCGAACATGGACGGATACTTGCCGTTCAGGTTAATGTTGGCTGCCGGCGCAATGCCGATGCTGCCCATAATGGCGGCGCCCAGGTCCGTAATAATGTCGCCGAACAAATTGCTGGCGACGATGACATCAAAAATGTGAGGACGGATGACAAAAAACGCAGACAAAGCATCAATATGATACTGGCTCGTTTGAATATGCGGATACCGTGCCGAAACTTCGCGGAATACCGAATCCCAGAAAGGCATCGAATGGAAGATCCCGTTCGATTTGGTGGCGCTGGTGACATGTTTGCCCCGTTTTTCGGCCAATTTGAACGCGTACTCCATCGCGCGTTCCGTGCCTTTCCTCGTAAAAATCGCGCTCTGAATGGCAATTTCGTCCTCGCCCTTATGTATTCTGCCGCCCACTTCGCTGTATTCTCCCTCGCTGTTCTCACGGACGACGACAAAGTCAAATCCGTTCGGTTCCGACAGCGGAGAGGCGACACCCTGAAACTGTTTGGCCGGTCTGACATTGATGACTTGTTCGAATTCCCGCCTGATTTTGATCAAAAGTCCCCATAACGAAATGTGATCGGGAACCACCCCGGGGTTTCCCACCGCTCCGAGAAAAATTGCATCATAATTTTTCAGGATATCGAGCCCGTCATCCGGCATCATCTTTCCGTGCTGCAGGTAATAATCGCAACTCCACGGATATTCGTCGAATGTAAAGGACAACCCTCCATGCATTTCCGCAGCCGTTTGCAGGACACGTACCGCTTCCGGTACGACTTCCTTGCCGATGCCGTCCCCCGGGATCACTGCAATCTCAAATTTTTTCATGCGATCTGCCTCCCCCAATGTGCTTTTTCGCTGTTCGTTATAAGGCAAGGCTTTCTTTCTTGGTGTCGAAGCGTTTGCCGCATAACGGCGCCAACTTCTCCAAATCCATAAGCAAACGGGCGAACTGGTCAGGGAACAACGATTGCACGCCGTCACCCGTCATGGAATTGTCGGGATCGGTATGCATCTCAATAATCAGCCCGTCTGCACCGGCCGCTACCGCCGCCTTCGACATCGGTTCGACGAGTTCCCGCCGTCCCGTTCCGTGGCTCGGATCGGCGATCACCGGCAAATGGCTCAGCTGATGGAGCACAGGAATCGCCGCCAGGTCCAGCGTGTTGCGGGTGTACGGTTCAAAAGTGCGAATGCCCCGCTCGCACAACATGACGTTGGGGTTTCCGCCTGCCAAAATATATTCGGCGGCGTTCAAAAATTCGTCGTACGTCGCGCTAAAACCGCGCTTCAGCAATACCGGTTTTTGAATAGTCCCGAGCTTGCGCAGCAAATCAAAGTTTTGCATGTTGCGTGTGCCGACTTGCAGAATGTCCGCATATTCCGCGCATATATCCACATATTCCGGGGTCATGACTTCGGTAACCGTCAACAAGCCGTATTTTTCCCCCGCTTCCGCCATCATTTCCAGACCTTCCACGCCGATGCCCTGGAAGCTGTAAGGTCCGGTTCTCGGTTTAAAAGCCCCGCCGCGCAAAACCTGGGCGCCCGCCGCTTTGGCGAGCCTGGCGATTTCGTTGATCTGTTCCCTGTTTTCAACGGCGCAAGGGCCGCCCATGACGACAAGCTCATCCCCGCCAATTTCCACGCCCTTAATTTTAATGACCGTATTGTCAGGGTGAAAATCCCGGCTGGCCAATTTGTAGGATTTGGAGATTTTAATGACTTGTTCGACCCCGTTCATTTGACTCAATTGTTCCGCCAGAACGGGATCGGCTTTGCCGATGATTCCGATTACCGTCCGGTCTTCTCCTTTGGACACATGAGTTCTGACGTCGTGTTTTTCAATAAAATGCACGATCTCCGCTACCCGTTCGTCACTGATCCGGTTCGACATCACTACGATCATGTTTTGTTCACTCTCCCGATATGGCTTTCGCACTTAAACGCGTATAAGCTTTTAAGCTTTTAATTGCTAAAGTGATTATATACGCAACAGCGCACTTTCGTCAACGCTGTTTGCACATTTTATTTCATCCATCTCTGCCGGATTTTGGCACGGTAACCGGTACGAGCTTCTTCATATCGACCGTTCTTCGTATTTCCCAAGTCGCGGGGTCGTTCTCGTCAAATTGTTCCAGATACTGGATCACTTCCCGGGTAATCGGCGTAGGAGTCGAAGCGCCGGAAGTGACCCCGACCTTACGGATACCACGCAACCATTCGGGCTTAATTTCCGTCACATCGGCCACACGATAAGCCTTGACTCCCGCGATTTCTTCAGCGACCTGAGCCAGTCGGTTCGAATTGTTGCTGCGCGGATCGCCCACCACGATGACCAAATCGGTATTTTTCGCCTGTTCAGCCACCGCTTCTTGGCGCACCTGGGTCGCCAGGCAAATTTCGTTATGAATTTCCGCCGTCGGGAACCGTTCAATCAGCCGGTTCATGATATGCTTGATATCCCACTGGCTCATCGTCGTCTGATTCGTAATCACAATCCGTTCCGTGGACAGATTCAGCCGTTCGGCTTCCTCCAAATTTTCGATCAAATGCACGCGTCCGGGCGCCACCCCCATCGCCCCTTCCGGCTCGGGATGTCCCTTCTTGCCGATATAGATAATTTCATAGCCCGCAGCCGCCTTTTCGCGAATCAAATCGTGGGTTTTCTTCACATCGGGACAGGTCGCGTCCACTACCGTCAAGCCTTTCTCCCGCGCTTTGCGGCGCACCTCCGGCGAAACGCCGTGAGCGGTAAAGATGACGGTTCCCCGGTCGATCCGTTCAAGCAGAGCAAGACGGTTATCCCCGTCCAATGTAATAATGCCTTCTTCCTCGAAAAATTTCGTTACGTGCGAGTTGTGCACGATCATTCCCAATATATAAATCGGCCGCGGCAAGTTGATATTTTTTGCCGTTTGCATGGCAAGCGCCATCGCATCCACGACACCGTAACAGTAACCTCTTGGGGAAATTTTGACGACATCCATCAGCCAACACCCGCCAACCTGTATATTTCCTTCATTATAACGTATCGGCAACGGAGAGGGAAGCAAATCGGAAAAAGTACAAAAAACGGCCTGTTTTCACAAATCAGGCTCATGTTTGCAGACAAAGCGACATATAAAAAAAAAAAAAGGGCGGGCATCCGTTCCTCGCCTTCGTCGACGCCAGGAAATCAGGCATAGACTTTGCGGTGATTTCCCGGTGTCAAAGTCGGCCGCCAGGTGTTGGTCGACCGGATCCCCATCCTTGGCAAGGACTTTATCGACAGTCCGAGCCTGCAGCTTCAATGATTTACCATTATTTTTCAATTATTGTTTCTTTAATTGCTCGATGATCATGTTGAACAGTTTCAGATCATTCTTGTAATCTTCGGGAGTCGTTTTCGGGGTGAATCCTTTGGTTACGGCGTCGTAAAAATATACGAGTTCTTCCGTATACGCATCGACGAAGGTGGGTCGGATTTCCCTTTCCACATAAGCATCGCCCACTGTTTCACAAATGTACAGTTTCGTCGGCATGTGGCGAATATAGGGGGTATCGTACTGCACTTTGATCGATTTTCTTTCCGAGTATACCTCGATATGAATATCGGCGCGCCGTTGATAGTCGGTTCCCATTTCGAAGGTGGCGCAGAAATCGTCGAACTCGAAAATCGCATTCATAAACCGTCCGCCGTTCCATTGAGCGGCAGATACAACCCGGTTCGGCATGCCGATCAATTCCCTCATGGCGGACAGATCGTGACTGCCCAATCCGCACAGCAACCGATAGGCGACGGCGAGTTCCGGCTTGACGTCGCCGATGGCCTCCCGCACCATTCGTTCCGCTCTTGCGGCCCTGTCCAATTTGGCTTCTTCCGGAATATCGTCAAACACATGCACAAGGCTGGTCTGCTCGATGATAAGACGGTTTTGCCCGAGGATATCGCGGATTCTCGCATATTTGATATTTTCCAGCCGTCTGACTTCCTCCAGCGCTTGCACAAACGCGGGAGCAAATCTTCTCATGTAGCCCACCATCGCCTGTACCCCGGCTTCGTCTCTCGCTTTTATAATCGCATCCGCATCGCTCATCGTCAGACACATCGGTTTTTCGATGAATACGTGCTTTTTGTTTTTCATCGCCGCAATGGCGCATTCCGCATGGTACTCGTCGCTGTTTAAGATAAACACGGCATCCAGATCGGGTTGCTTCACAAGTTCGAAAGCGCTCGTGTATTGGTTGGATACCCGGTATTTTTCACCGATTACTTTGACCAATGCGGGGGAAATATCGCATATGGCGGCAACTTCATATTTGTCCGGCAACGTTTGCAAAATGGGCAAGTGAGTAATTTGCGCCACTTCTCCTAATCCGATAATTCCTACTTTTAATTTTCTCATCGTTTATCTCTCTCCCATCCAGTTGTCTTTTTATGTGCCCGGATCCGGTCAACCTTTGACCGACCCGGCGACTGCCCCGTAAATCATATATTTTTGGACAAACAGGAAAAAGACAAATACCGGCAACATCGCCAACGTCGATGCGGCGGTCAGACTGCCCCAGTCCGTCGCGAACTGCTGCATGAACAATTGCAATCCGATGGGTACCGTCATCAGTTGTTCATCGCGCAAAAACACATTTGCAATCAAATACTCGTTCCAGGTAAACAAAAAGGAAAAAATCGCGACAGCCGCCACACCGGGGGCCGAAATCGGCAACACAATCCGCACGAAACTTTGCACGCGCGAACACCCGTCAATCCAGGCCGCTTCCTCCAAATCTTTCGGTATCGAATCGAAAAACCCTTTGTACATCCAGATTGCAAACGGCAAATGGACCGTCAGGTACAATAAAATGACGGCAAAATGCGTATTGATCAAATTCAGATTACGAAACATGATAAACAGCGGAATCAGCACCAAAATAATCGGAAACATCTGCAACATCAACAGGGATCTGGAAAAACCGGCAATAAAGAAAGAACGGTAGCGCGAAATGGCGTATCCCGCGAAAGCGGCAACGATGATGCTCAGTCCGGTCCCCCACAAGGAAACTACCGCACTGTTTCGGAATTGCAGCCAAAACTTCGATTTCGTATGCAAGGTTTCGTAATTTTCAAAAGTCAGCTTCGTCGGCAATATATTTTTTGATGTCAATATTTCCGAATTGCTTTTCAACGAATTGACGATCATCGTGAGAATCGGCAAATTGACCAGGAATACGATGATCAAAAGCACGGCAAACAGCAGCCACCTTTTTATCCTTTTATATTTCATATGGTGCTCCTTCCCTCATCATTCGTCATCCTTTTGAATTTTTAACAGCAACGTGGCCAACGCCATTAAAATGATCAAACTGACGATGGCGATTGCCGAACCGATGCCCACCGCATTTTTGATAAACGTGTATTTGTAGGCAATGATAATCAAGTTTTCCGTCGCATTCGCCGGTCCGCCTTCCGTGAGCAGCCAGATCGTTTCAAAATCGTTAAAACACCAAATCGTCATCAAAATCCAGCATACGATCGATATCGATTTCAGTTGCGGAAGCGTAATGTGCCAAAACGTTTTCCACCGTCCGGCTCCGTCGATATGTGCGGATTCATACATCTCCTGATTGATGGTCGACAATCCTGCCAGCATGGAAATCATCATGAAGGGAAAGCTGCGCCATATTTTTATCACGATCACGGAAACGATGGCCCATTTCTCCGAAGCCAGAAATAAAACCGGCTCGATCCCGAACCGGCCGAGAATCATGTTGAACAGGCCGTTCTGATCGCCGATCAGCCAGCGCCATCCGACGATGGACACCACAGAGGGAATGACCCAGGGAATAAGCAGCGCAACCCGGAAAAATCCCCTGCCCGGCACATCTTTATGCAGCAATATGGCCAACCCGAGCCCGATGAGATAGCTCCCTATCACACTGAACAGGGCGAAGACGGAACTGAAATATAGCGCGTTCCAAAACTCCCCCATGGCAAACAGTTTGCCGTAGTTTTCCAGACCGACGAACGGTCCTCTTTTTACGATCGTGCCGCTTTGGAAGCTGTACAGTAATCCCGATATCATCGGATAGACGTTAATCATGATGATCAGTATGATGGAAGGCAGCAAAAAATAATACGGCAGCACATTCACTTTACGCTGTTGGTCAGGTTTCGGCAAGCTTGATGTCACTCCCTTCAGGAACCTGGGAGAGAACGTGTTCCAAAGACATTCTCTCCCACCCTTTCGCGGTTAACGGACTACTTTTCACCCATAATTTCTTTCATGCGGGTTTCCGCTTTCTTTACCGTTTCTTGCACGTCTTTGCCGAGAATCAATTCCTGCATCAATGTTTGCATGAGGCCTTCGCCTTCGATTTCGTTCAATTCCGGGAAGGCGGAAGGATATTTTGCGCCTGTCGTTTTCCCGATCGGTACATACTTTTCGAGAATTAATTTAATGATCGGGTTGCTTGTGAAGTATTCGTCATTAGCAAATGAGATCCGTGCCGGCAATTGCGCGGAATGACCTTCGGTCCATAACGGTTTGTTGTTTTCCGACCACCATTTTAAAAACAACTTGGCTTCTTCCGGATGTTTCGTTTGTTTGTAGATCATGATATTGTTGACCCAACGGATGGTGCCTTTATCGCCGTGGGGACCTTCCAGCGGTTCCATAATGGCGATTTGATCTTTGATTTCCGGCAATTCCGACGGAAATCCGGGATTTTTAATAATAATGGCCGCGTCTCCCTGACCGAACGATTTCGTTGCGTCATCGCCTTTAAATCCTGCGCCGGCCGGATTGACCGAACCGTCTTTCACCAAATCGGAGAAGAATTTGATGGCTTCCATATTGCGTTCGCTCATCAGGTCAACCTTTTTGTCCTCGGTAAACAATCCTCCGCCATTATTCAGCATCAGGAAATATAAATAATGCGTGCCTCCTGTATCGCTGGGAGCGACGATGCCGTATTTGCCGTTGCCGGAAAGTTTCTTGGCCGCTTCTCTCAATTCGTCCCAATTTTTTGGAGGTTGCACGCCTGCCGCTTCAAATAAATCTTTTCGATAGAACGGCACGCGGATATCCAAAGCCCAGGGCAGAGCGACATAGTGCCCGTCATACTTCAGCGTGTCAATGGTGCCTTCCTGGAAATCATCCAGCTTTCCTTCTTTTCTCCACTCTTCGATCACATCGTCGATCGGCAAAATTTCGCCCATATCATAAAATTGGAATGCCTGATAACCCGCTCCCGTGCTCACGTCAGGCGCCGTCTGCGAAGCGATCGCCGTAGAGAAGGTCTGATACCAGTTATTCCATGGAGTGGACTGGTACGTTACTTTGATGTTGGGATGTTCGCTGTTAAATTGTTCAACCAACTTTTTAGCGGTTTCAATATATTCCGGAGGACCCCAAACCATGTCCCAGAAAGACAATTCCACGACTTCGCCCTTCTTGTTTCCGCCGCTTTCCCCTCCGCTGTCCGACGGCTGAGCCGCATCGTTCTGACCGGAAGATTGCGAAGCGGAACAACCGACAACGCTGATCGCCAAAATCATAGCCAGGATTAAAGCCCCAATACGTTTCATTGCACATTTTTCCCCCTTACGTTTGTCTAAACTTACATTTGTCTAAACGTTTACACAAATTTGTGAAAAAACTGCGGTAAAAAAAAACGGTTTCAACGTTTTGTTCAAACCAACTCCTTGCATAAAGCGCTTTCTTTATTTGCGCAATCCATATCCCCCCCTCCTTTTCAAGCAACATGACAAACCGACTCATAACCCGGCAACGATTACCCATCACCTCCTTAAGTTGATACGGGAAATCCGTTTTTTCGGCGATTCGCCCCGCAGCTTTCCCTGACGACCAATTGCATCTGAAACACGATTTTCCGCGGCGGATTTTGCGCTTTGCCTCTCTTGATCGAATCAAGAAGCAACTCCACTGCGGTTCTGCCAATGTCGCGGATCGGCTGCCGAACGGTAGTCAGCGCCGGTTTGTACATTTTCGCCATATTAATATCGTCATATCCGACGATCGCCACATCGTCAGGCACTTGAATGCCGGACTCTTCCAGCGATTTGATCGCGCCAAAGGCAATCAGATCGTTGCCGCAAAATATCGCCGAAAACTTTGCCCCGGAGGACAACAACTCTTTGACTGCGTCATAACCAAACTGCGCAAACTGAATGTTCTTATTGTTGTCGGCCCCGTTTTTGATCAACGCCTCGTTCACTTTCAGACCATGTTTGATAAACACATTGTGGTATCCCAGTTCCCGGTTGATGGAAACGGCGGAACCCCCGATGTAAGCAATGTCGCGGTGGCCTAATCCGATTAAATGCTCCACCGCTTCCACCGCTCCCTGCAGGTGATCTCCGACGACCATCATCGCACCCTGTATCGTTTCATCAAAAGAAACGATCGGAATCCCGGATTGAATGACCTTCTGCAGATGGACTTCATCGCCTTGTTTGGATAAAGACGACGAGCCGTAAATGATACCGTCAACCCTGCGTTCCATGAACATATTAAGGAAGGCGATTTCTTGTTCGGTTTTTTTGCCTGTTGAACATAAAATTAACGTGTAACCTCTCGACCACAGTTCTTCCTGAATAATTTCCGACAGTAACGACCAATACTCGTTGGACAACTGCGGAACGATCAGTCCTACGGTCTTCGTTTCCTTCACAATCATCGTCCGGGCGATTAAATCGGGCTGGTAATTGAGTTGCCGAATGGCTTCTTCCACTCTCTCCCGCGTTTCCTTTTTCACCCTGTCTTTGCCGTTGATGACTCTGGATACGGTTGCGATGGAAACGCCGGCTTTCGAGGCCACTTCTTTAATGGTCACTGAATTTTTCATTTACAAGCCTCACTCTTGGATCGTAACTGAATTTTTCATATATCTGCCTCACTTTTGGCTGGCAACCGGATGTTTCACGGATCAGCCTCGCTCACGGCTGTAACCGGATGTTTCATGTGCAGACTCGACATTGAAAGGTAAACGTTTTTACATAAACGATACTAATACACTTTTTTTTCGCAGTCAAGAAGCTTTTTTCCATCGACCAAAAGAATATGCGGGGAATTATCCGGGCAAATTTGTTACATTTTTTCCGAAATCTTTCCGTTTTTTGTTGTTTTTCCGTTTTGCATCCGCTTTCTTTTCAGTCAATTCATCTTCTGCTATAATATAAACGTTTACCATCCCGTTCATTTCATTCATGGACGGATTACGCCCACGGAATACGTATGCTTCCGGTACACCTATGCTCCCGGAATACAGAGGTGATTGTTCCCGGCTTACAAGAATGATGCTCCTGAATGGCACAGATGATTATTTCGAAGATATCCGTTGAAGATATCCGTGCATACACGGATACAAGACCGTTCCTGACGGGTTTCATGCATACCTTCATTATAATTTGGGTAAGGAGTTGAAAAGGATGAAAGCAAGCGTACTTGTCGGTCCGAAAAAAAATAAAATTGTCGAAATGCCCAAACCGGAAATCGGCAGCAACGAAGTTTTGATCCGCGTTAAAGTGTGCGGGGTTTGCGCATCGGAACTTTATACCTGGAACAACGCGGAAGAAGGGAAGCAACTTGTCCTGGGACATGAACCGCTTGGAATTATCGAGGAAGTGGGCAGCTCGGTAACCGGGTTCCGCAAAGGGGACAGAGTGACGGGGTTGTTCGGCAACGCGTTTGCGGAATATGCCAAAGCGGATTACCGCCATCTTATCAAAGTCCCTGAAGGATTGGACGACCTCGTCTCGATCGGGGAACCCCTTTCTTGTCTCGTCAGCGGAGCCGACCGTACCCCCGTACGTCTGGGAGATACGGTAGCGGTAGTCGGTACGGGCTTTATGGGACTTGGCTTTATGCAGCTTATGCGGCTTAAGGGAGCCGCACGGATCATCGCCGTAGATACCCGCCGGGAAAGCTTGGACAATGCCTTGCGGTTCGGGGCGGATATTGCCTGTTATCCGGAAGAGGTCGATCCGAAATATAAAGTTGTGGAATGGGACCAGATCGGCCAAGGAGTCGACGTTTGCGTGGAGGCGAGCGGATCCCAGGCTGCGCTGGATTTGGCAAGCGAAATGACGGCTGCTCACGGAATATTGTCCATCGTCGGCTATCATCAAACCAATAGTGGAATGAGAAATATCAACATGAAACTGTGGAACTGGAAAGCGATAACCGTCATCAATGCGCACGAAAGAAGAAAAGACGTCCATTTGCAAGCGATGAAATCGATCCTTCAATTGATTGAAAACGGAAAATTCAACATGAAAGATCTGGTCACGCACGTCTACAGTTTGGACGAGGTGGACCGGGCTTACCAGGATCTGATGAACAAACCGGAAGGATTTATTAAAGCGGTGATCAAAATAAGTTGAGCGCAAGGTACGGAGCAGCGCTTCCGGGCCGGCGGTGTTCCGCCCGCCGTATTTTCATGCCGCGGGTGTAAGCCTCCAGAGATTCCGTTGGTTTGGGCTTCATTAATCAGAATCAGTAGAGGTATGAAGCCCAAAGCCAAAGTCACTTTTACGCTTGTCGCCGGTTCTTTTTACATAAACCATACAACTTTGAGGAGAATTTTTCCATAGATAGTGCAATCTTGAATCGCATAAGAGGCCTTATTCATACGATAATTGTAAATTGTAAATTGTAAAAAACCTGCGTTTTTACATTTTTTCTTCGCATTTTCGGTCTGAATTTTACAAATTCCCGCGAAAATGCATGTATTTTTTTCCAAAACGTCCGATTTTATAGAATAGGAAAAAAATCCCTGCACTTTTGCAGGCTTTTCCTCCAAATGGCCGTTTTCGAGCGCTAAAACCTGCACTTTTGCAGGTTCTCTGTTCAACCACTCTTTTTTTGGTAAAAAACTGCACTTCTTCTTCATCATTTTTTTTTCATAAAAAAGTTTTTCCATACAAAAGCTTACCCCTTCAAGATCAAAGAGCCGGTCCGTTTCAGCCCTCAGACTGACAGGATCGATCCGAGTCCCTCAGATAGCATCCGATCTATTCGTCCGGCCGGATACCCCCATTTCCCTCAGACTGACGGAACATCCCCCGCCGCCCCCGGGTTTATTCCCGCGGAAGCTCCGAATAAACCGGAAGCCAGATCAGGAAGACGGAACCTTCGCCTTTCTTCGTCCTCACTTCCACGGAACCGCCGTGCGCGTCGATGATCCATTTGGCGATGGACAGCCCCAGGCCGGTGCCCGATGTTTTGCCGCGGGAAGGATCGGCGCGGTAAAAACGGTCGAAAATCCGCGGAACTTCATCCCGGTCCATACCGATTCCCGTATCGCTGATCCGCAGGCCGATCTGATTTTCTTCGCGTACCGCATCCAGCATGACGTGGCCATGCTCCGTATACTTAAACGCGTTTTCTATAAAAATAAACAGCATCTGCTGCAAATAGTCCTTATTCCCCCATACCTTCACGTTATCCAGCGCATTCAGCTTGCCTACCCGCCATTCCGCCGTTCTCGGCAAAAATTGCGCGCGGCGCGCAACCTCTTCCACAATCGGCATTAATTCAAGTTCATCCATTTCGATCTGAAGTCCGGCATCAGCCCGGGCCAGCGATAACAAATCGTTGACCAGCCTGGTCATGCGCTGCGCTTCATCGGCGATATCGCGCATCGCTTCGAACGTCGATTCATCCAATCCGTCCGGTTCGCCCGGCTCCGTACGTTCCTTGTAACGGCGCCACATTTTTTCCAGCAAATCGACGTTGCCGCGGATCGTCGTCAGAGGTGTCCGCAGCTCGTGAGAAGCATCCGAGACGAATCGCCGTTGGGCCGCATAGGCTTCTTCCAATTCCGTATACGCCGCTTGTATGCGCGACAACATCCCGTTGATGGTCTCGGTGAGCCTGCCGATCTCGTCGCGCGGCCCGTTGTAATCCACCCGCCGGCTCAAGTCGAGGCCTCTCTCAATCTGATTCGCCGCCTCGATGACCTGTTCCAGAGGCTGCAACGCTTTGCGTGCCAGAAACCACCCGAACGTCGCCGCAATGGCAATCGCCGCCAATACGGCAAGCGCAAAAATGTATTGCAGCGTATCCATCGTTTCGTTAAGCTGCTCCCCTTGTTGAGCCACTTGTAAAATCCCGATGACATTCCCCCGGTAACTGAGCGGTATGCTGTACATGACAAGCGACAAACCGCCGAGCGAGACTTTATCGAACGATTCTCCCTTATCGGTAATGTTCTTCATCATGGTTTCGGTAAAGGGAAGTTCGAGACCGTACTGTTCCAGCAGCAACGATTTGCTTTTGGCGCCTGTGGAAATGTTGGAAACCTGGAGCAGATACATGGTGGACCGAAAGTCGGCTTCATTCAGATACAGATCCAATTTCAGCCCGTAAAAAAAAGATAACGATTGTACCGCTTCAATGCGATTGCCGACTTTCTCAGCTTGCTCGCGCAAATCGCGGCGAAGATTTTCTTCCAGAAAAAAAGAAAGCAAATAGTACACCGCGATCCCAAAAAGCAGCAAGGTGACCGCCAAAATCCCCGAATACCATAAAGTCAGACGCAGGCGGATTGTCATCATTGATCTCCTCTCAATACGTATCCCGCGCCTCTGACCGTCTGGATGACCCGCTTGCCTCCATGGGCTTCCAGTTTTTGCCGCAACAACGCGATATATACTTCCAATACGTTCGATTCACCGCTGAAATCGTACCCCCATATTTTCTCCATGATCAAATCGCGCGGCAGAACGCGCTTCGGATTTTGCAGAAATAATTGGAGCAGTTCGAATTCTTTGGCCGTCAACTCGATTCGTTTGCCGCCGCGAAACACTTCCCGCGAATCAAAATCCATCACAATATCTTCAAAACTGATCCGGTTCGCCGGTTGCTCCTGCCGTTCCGCCTGACGCCGCAGCAAAACCCGTACCCGGGCGAGCAATTCTTCCAGAGCAAAAGGTTTGATCAAATAATCATCCGCCCCCATATCGAGTCCCTTCACGCGGTCGGACACTTCATCTTTGGCGGTCAGCATCAAAATGGGCACATGGCTGCCGCTTTCCCTCACCCTGCGGCAAACCTCCCAACCGTCCACATAGGGCATCATGACATCAAGGATGACCAGATCCGGGTTGTGCTGCAAAATCGCTTTCAACCCTTCCGAGCCGTTATGGGCCGTGATGACGGAATAGCCTTCGAACGTCAGTGCCCGGCGCAACAAGGAAATAATTTTCTCATCATCGTCGATCACCGTTATTTTTTCTCTCATCAAGGCGCCTCCTTGAATGAACCTTACCGTTATTGTAGCAAAAGTTGCAGGTTATATAAAAAAAGCGGAGATGGGCGGGTAACCGCTGATCTCCGCGTTGTCCACATCGTTTATTGTCCGCTATCCGTTTCCGCATTTCTGTCGCCGACCGTTACGGTTATATCCATCGTTTGCCCGTCGCGAATAATGGTGAAGGTCACTTCTTCCCCTACTTTTGCCTTGGCGATCTTTTCTTTCAAATCCGCCGAATTGATAATTTTTTCTCCGTTCATTTTCACGATCACATCGTATTGACGGATACCGGCGCGGAATGCCGGGGTGCCGCGCGGCACTTCCACAATCAAGCTGCCTTCAGTGCTTTGCAATTTCAGATCCTTTAACCAACTTTCGTCAATGTCCTGCAAGGCGACTCCGATGAAAGGAGAAGGCTCTTTCGGTATTTCCGCCCCGGTTTCCAGCTTGTCAAGCAGCGCCGAAATCGTCGTGGTCGGTATGGCAAAACCGATCCCTTGCGCTTGCGCGCTCACCGCCGTATTAATTCCGATCACCTGACCGTTCAAATTCAACAGCGGTCCTCCGGAGTTGCCGGGGTTAATGGACGCATCGGTTTGCAACAAATGCTTGTATTGACGTTCCCCGCGGTTGCCCTGGATCGTGATCGGCCGTTCCTTTGCGCTAAGTACCCCTACCGTAACGGTATGTTCAAATCCGTACGGGTTGCCGATCGCGATTACCCAGTCCCCTACCTTCATTTCGTCGGCATTGCCAAGGGGCAAGGTCGGAAACGGTTTGTCGCCCTCAATTTTCAGCACGGCCAAATCATAATCGTAGCTGCTGCCCAGCACTTTGGCCTTAAACGGTTTGGTGTGGCCTTCCACCGTTACCTGAATTTCCTCGGCTCCTTCAATGACATGCTCATTCGTTAAGATATATCCCTCTTCATTGTAGATAAACCCGGATCCCGCACCGATCTTTTGCAGAGCGTTGCTGTTTGTCTCCGGCATTTGCACGCGCGGGAAGAACCCGTCGCCAAAAAATTGGCGGAAAAACGGATCGTCAAACAACGAGCTGCCCCGGGATTTCGGTCTCGCATACGAATCAATCAGCACCACGGCCGGGTTGGCTTTTTGGGCGATCTGGGCAACAACATTGGAATTTCCTTCTATCAGGCTCGTCGTCATCACCCCGCCGTCCGATCCGGAGCTGTTCTGGACGGTCGTCCCGGTGGCGTAGCTTTGCCGCCCGGTAAACCAGTTCATTTTATCCGAGGCAAACATCAGGCTGCCTACCACCAGCGCCCCGGCCAAAAAAGAGATAAAAATGCCGGTAAACGAAGAACGTTTTTTTCCTCCGAATTGCCATGTGCGGTTGGAATCCGCCGGAGGCTGCTGGCTAATGTTTGTTCCAAACGGACGAACGGGACGCGGTGCGGATATTTCCACTTTGGACACGCCGCCCGAATCCGAAACCGATGTCGTATATGGCTCATTTCCACGGAAGCCCGATTTGTAAGGACCGTAGGAATAGTATACGCTTTGTTGTTCGGATGAGGATGATGGTTCCGTATCGTCCCGGTCATTTTGCCGGGTTTCATTTCCTTTTCCGAATGGGAAAAATCCGTCGTCGCGATTTTTCTTGTAGTCTTCCATGGTAACCCTCCTCCTGTTCGATCTTTTTGTGACCCTTCATCTTTAACTCTATCATGCACCCGCAACCTTAATCCAACCTTAAAAATATTTTAAAGGAAAGTAAAAAACAAAAAAAGCCGGTCATGCGCAAAGTTCCGGCGTTCCGAAAGCTTAAGCATGGCCGGCGCCTTGATTATTATGAGACGGCCGATCAGGAAAGAAAGCGGGATTCCACATCCCGCAAAACCGATTGAGCCTGTTCGATCCACTTGTCTTCCAGAGATGCATCTTTGTCGACAGGTTCCTGGAATTGGTTGAACATGCCGCTGAATACTCCGGTGCCCGCTTCCCGCTCCAATTGCTCATTGTATAAATGTTTCAGCACAAAAGGCGTGCCCAGTTGCACCGTGGCGTGAGACAAATCGACTTCGGGATCAAGCATGCCGTCAACAGTGCGAACCGGTATACGCAACCATATTTTGTTTTGCTCGTCCAAATGCCTGTCTAAATAAGCATGATCGTACTCCCAATTTCCTCCGACCGTAAAACCGCATGCTTCGAAAACTTCGCGAACCCGGTCAAAATGTTCTACCCGGCCTGTAAGGGGAGAATTCAATAATTGCATCGGCGATACTCCTTCACAACGTTTTTATGTAAAAAGAGGCTGGCGCAAAAGTTGCCTTTTGAGCAGCCCCTTTCCAATATTTCGTTATTGGTTTTGCTGATTTTGTTGGTTTTGCTGATTTTGTCTGGAAAGTTTTCTTTGAGCGGCGTTTGCTGCGTGGTTTGCCGCGTTGTTTTCTTCGGCGAATTCTGCTTCGAATTGATTTTGATTAAATTGATTTTGGTTATTTTGATTGTTTTGGTTATTTTTATTTTTGGCCACAGCGGATCACCTCCCTGTCTTGTCATGAATTATTATTCTCACTTCGCATTTTTGATATGTATGGAAAATTCCCCCCCGTGCGGGAACATTGACATTGCGCTTTCATGCTTCAGGCCGCCGGCGGCTTGGTTCGTGCCGGCAAAACCGTCCGGCTTAAGGAGTCTAACATGAATTCGTTCAGTCTGCCCTCCCCTTTCCTGATCAGGTACACCGTGACGGTTTTTTTGCCCCATTCCCGATAGATCTGGTCTTTCGTCTCGAAATACAAATCGATCTTATTTCCTTTGATGGCATTTCCGGTATCGGCCACGACGCCGAGACCGTATCCGGGAACATACAGAACCGTTCCGATCGGAAACACCTCCGGATCGGCAGCGATTGTCGAAAGGGATTGAGGTTGCCTTCGCACTTTTACTCCCGAATACGTGATCCCGTAACCGGGATGACCGGGTTTTTTCCCTGTCGATTCCGGTCCGGCGTAATAACCTGTCGCGACCACTTCAATCGCCGTATATTGAGAAATATCATATGGCCAATCATCGGATTTTTCGCTTGGATCCGGCCGCCCGGTTGCGGTCTCCGGTTCTTTCGCTTGAAGCGTTTCAACTGCCGGCTTATCGGTTGCCGCAGAAACAACTGCAGAATCCGGGTTCGAAGCAGCCGGACGTTGCCCGGCATGGACATGGGTGCGCTCCGTTCCGTCCGGACCGGAACGTTTCCACAAGCTTGCGTTCTGTGTGCAAAATAGACAGGCGAGTACAAGGAATACACCTAACCACTTCATGGAATGGTTGGAGTCAGGTTGCATTTGGTTGATATACCCCCTATTCATATAGGAGGTTGTCCAACCGTGTTGAAAGTTATGCATAAAAAAACGTCCGCGGCCATCATCGGATTTTTGAAACTGCGTACCGATAACCTTCCATAAAAAAAAGGGCTGTCCCAAAAGGGTGATACCAAAACAGCGAGTCCAATATAAGAACAAATGAACCTCCAAAACCACTGTAAAAGTGGGGTTGGAGGTTCATTGTTGCTTGATTTCACATCAAAAATGGGGGCTTAAAAATCCAAAATGGACTTTTGGGACAGCCTCTCGGGTTACAGACAAAGTGAAAAGGATAAAAGGATGGAAAACCGTTCTTCACCTCCGTTGACACCAGGAAATTAAGATTTGACTTTGATGAGATTTCCCGGTGTCAAAGTCGGCCGCCTGGTCTTTTCGCACGGTTCTCCATCATCTTCTTCGTTGTTATTTTTTAACGCGCTTTGGTACGGATATCATCCAAGATCATGGAAATGACCGCTTCAACGCTATGAGCGCCGATATCTCCCTCGCCCCGCTTGCGGACGGATAACGTACCGGAATTCACTTCTTTTTCTCCTACTACAAGCATATATGGAATTTTCTTCAATTGCGCTTCGCGAATCTTGTAACCGAGTTTTTCATTGCGGAGATCGGACTCGGCGCGAATGCCGGCCTCCCGCAGTTTTTGCTTCACTTCGGCCGCGTAGCCGTCAAACTGATTGGACACCGGTATGACCTTCGCCTGCACCGGAGAGAGCCAAACCGGAAACACTCCCGCAAAATGCTCGGTCAAAATGCCGATAAACCGGTCGATGGAACCGTACACCGCACGGTGAATGACGACCGGACGATGGCGTTGGTTGTCTTCGCCGATATAGCTGAGATCGAATTTTTCCGGCATCTGAAAGTCAAGCTGAATCGTCGCGCACTGCCAGCTGCGTTTCAGCGCATCCTGAATATGAAAATCGATTTTCGGTCCGTAGAACGCGCCGTCCCCTTCATTCAGGCGGTATGGAATGCCGCGATGCTCCAGCACGTTGCGCAGCGCGGTTTCCGCCTGTTCCCACAGTTCGTCGGAACCCATCGAATCTTCCGGCCGGGTGGACAATTCGATATGATACGAAAAGCCGAAGACGCTGTAAATTTTGTCGATCAATTGAATGACGCGGCCGATTTCTTCTTCGATCTGGTCGGGACGGACGAAAATATGGGCGTCGTCCTGACAGAACGTGCGCACCCGCATCATTCCGTTCAATGCGCCGGACAATTCGTGACGGTGCACCTGACCGAACTCGGAAATGCGGATTGGCAAATCGCGGTAGGAATGCAGCGAATTTTTGTAAATGAGCATGTGTCCCGGACAGTTCATCGGTTTGATGGCGAAATTGGTTTCGTCCACTTCGGTAAAGTACATGTTTTCATGATAATGATCCCAGTGCCCGGATTGCTCCCACAGCCGCTGGTTCATGATGAACGGCGTGCGCACTTCGTCATAATCCATTTGCGCCTGCAAGCTGCGGGAAAACTGTTCCAGTTCGTTGCGGATCGTCATCCCGTGCGGCAAATAGAACGGCATGCCCGGCGCCTCATCGGAGAACATGAACAGTTCCAGCTCTTTGCCCAGCTTGCGGTGATCCCGTTTCTTCGCCTCTTCAAGCATTTGCAGATGCTCGTCCAGCTGCGATTTCTTGGGAAACGCCGTTCCGTAAATGCGTTGCAACATCTTGTTTTTCGAGTCGCCTCTCCAATAAGCGCCCGCCACGTTTAACAATTTGAACGCTTTGATATGTCCCGTCGATGGAAGATGCGGCCCGCGGCACAAATCAAAAAACTCCCCTTGTTCATAAATGGAAATTTCCACGTCTTCGGGCAAATCGCGGATTAATTCCAATTTGAGCGTATCCCCGATGTCTTCATAAATGCGCACCGCTTCCTCGCGGCTTACCACATAACGGCGAATGGGCAAATTTTCCTTGGTGATTTTGGCCATTTCTTGTTCGATTTTTTCAAGGTCTTCCGGGGTAAGCGGATCATCAATGTCAATATCGTAATAAAAACCGCCTTCGATTACGGGCCCGATCCCTAATTTTACCCCTTTATGCCCGTACAACCGCTTGATCGCCTGGGCCATCAGGTGCGCCGTACTGTGCCGGTATACTTCCAGCCCTTCGGGATGATCCAGCGTAATAATCTCCAACGACACATTTTCGTTCAACGGAAAGTAAATATCCACCATCTTTCCGTTCACTTTTGCGGCCACCGCTTTTTTTCGCAGTCCGGGACTGATCGATTCCGCAATCTCCTCGATTTTCGTGCCTTGCGCGAATTCCTTCACCGAACCGTCCGGAAATGTAACTTGAACTGACATCTTCAACTACCTCCCTTAACTTTGAAGAAAAACAAAAAGCACATCATCCTCAAGGGACGAGTGTGCTCTCGTGGTTCCACCCTATTTCAATCCCGTTCACGGCCAAGCGGACCGGGATTCTCAAGCGTCGGATATCGGGGACGAACCGGTGATATTTACTGTTGCGGCAAAACGATTGCCGAAGTTCAATATCACGGCTGCAAAGGGGTAAACCGACGGTTTCGCCGAAGGGGATTCCAGCCGATGTCCCCTCTCTCTGTACAGCTACCTCCGCGGTTCATGTCTTTGGTCATCGCCAGAAACATATTGCCGCGATCTGTCAAATGAAATGTCAAATTTAATAAAAAATTATACCGGGGTGTTCCCGGTTCTGTCAAGGAGACAACTGATCTTTCTTTCCGGAAGAGGTCACGGCGCACAAATGGCATCCCTCGCATATGTTCACACGGTTCTCGAAAATTTGCGCGATCGTCTGAATCACTTGCAGTTCAGGCTGGCTCGTATGAATAAATAAATATCCCGGCGAAACCGTGATCAGGGTGCTGACGATGACATCCTCAAAATTCGTGTTCCGGTCCAATACTTCCAATTTGAAAGTGCCGTCGATTTCGTCGGTGGAAATCGGAACGAGCCGGTCGTTCAGGATGGCAAATTCGTTGCCGCCCTTATGAAGCAAATGAGCGGCGGGAATTTTCGCTTCCTGGATATAGACAAAATATTTTAACAGCGATATAAATTCCTGGTATTGCTGATCCATTTGAAATTCGTCGATCGCGTACTCGACCGATTCCCTTAAGTCCTCCATATAGTCTTGAAGGCGGAAGGCGATGAAACCATCGATATGCAATTTCCGGTATTCCTTGATGTACGATGCCACTTGCGCGGCAATTTTTTCTTTCCGCTGTTTTTTGATTTGTTTTTCCAGCGTGACGTTTTCGCCTGCGGCAAACAAATATTGACGGCAATATCCTGCAATCCGTTCAATGTGTTCGGGTTGATCGTATTGATACTCGCGGGTGATGATTTTGCGGATCAAATTCATTTCCTCATGTTCGAGGATGTAATCCGCCAATACGTCCCCGATGGCCCGGGACAATGCCTCGCTGGGCAAGCGGAGCTGGGAAGCTCTTTTGCCGCAAATGGTGATCTGCGAAAATTGTTCAAAGCGGTCGCACATCAGCTCGATGGTGCGTCCGTCTTTATGTAAACGGGATAATCCCGCATACAATTCATTTAACAAAAGGGTTGCGGTATCTTTGGACGATTGGGACATAATAATGGTCAACAGTTCCATTACGCCAAGCTCCTTTCTGTATGGGGACGGTACATCACACTCCTTCTACAAGTATATGGTCCGATAAAAGCGGATATACAAACAACAATTTGGAAGGACATCCAAAAGCGCATAAAAAAGCCGCATGCCCTTAAAAAAGGTGCATGCGGGTTTCAATCATCGGGTTTCTTTATCCGACCTCCGATTTGGCAAGTTCGAACGCCCTGGACAAGTCGGCAATCAAATCTTCCACATGTTCAATGCCTACGGACAATCTTAACAGCCTGTCGTCAACTCCCACACGCCGCCGGATTTCCTCGGGGATATCGGCGTGCGTCTGCACAGCGGGAAACGTCATCAGCGATTCGACCCCGCCCAGGCTTTCCGCGAAAGCAATCAGCCGGACATGGCGCAAGATGGGCTCAACATAACACGCTTCTTTCAACCGGAAAGAAAAAATGCCGGTATTTCCTGAAGACTGTTTCCGTTGAATTTCATAACCGGGATGTTCTTCCAGACCCGGGTAATATACTTTCTCCACCATCGGATGTTGTTGCAAAAACCGCGCGATTCGCGCCGCGTTGTATTCATGCCGTTCCATCCGCAGCGCCAACGTTTTCATTCCCCGCATAAGCAGCCATGCATCCTGGGGATTTAACACCGAGCCGATCGAGTTGTGCAAAAACGCAACCCGCTGCGACAGTTCCTCGCCTTTCGTGACGATTAACCCGGCCAGCACGTCATTGTGGCCTCCCAAATATTTTGTGGCGCTGTGAACGACGATGTCGGCCCCGAGCTCAATCGGACGCTGAAAGTAGGGAGTCAGCAAAGTGTTGTCCACAATGGTGAGGAGACCTTTTTCTTTGGCCCAACTGCAAACGGCCTCCAAATCGGTGACCATCATCAACGGGTTCGTCGGCGTTTCAATCACCACGGCTTTTGTGGACGGCCTTAAAACTTCGTTAAGAGCCGCAATATCGTTCGTGTCGACGTAGGATGTCGTGATGCCGAAACGGGATAGCACTTGTTCGAGTAAACGGTACGTCCCTCCGTATAAATCCAATGAAACGATCAGGTGATCCCCTTGACTGAACAGCGCAAAAATCGTGTGCAAGGCTGCCATTCCGGAACTGCAGGCGAATCCCGCATCGCCCGCTTCCAGTTCCGCCACCGCCTGTTCAAGTACGGCCCGGGTCGGATTTTTCGTACGCGAATAATCGAACCCTGTACTTTCCCCCAGCCGGGGATGACGAAAAACGGTTGCCTGATAAATCGGGAAGTTGATCGCTCCCGTGGCCGGCTCCGCCCGCGATCCGATCTGCGCCAAACGGCTTTCCATTCTCATTGGTATTGCTCCTTCCAGTACAAGATTAATACTGCAACTGTTTTGCCATGCTCCAATCGAAAGGGGTTTCTTGATATACGTAATAATTGAGCCAGTTGAAAAACAATAAGTTGGCATGGGCGCGCCATGTCACACGGGGCGGCTGGGACGGATCGTCATTCGGATAATAATTTTTCGGCATCGAGATCTTTAACCCTTTCTTAAGATCCCGTTCGTATTCCCACTTCAACGTATCGGCGTCATATTCCGAATGCCCGGTGACAAAGATTCGCTTTCCGTCTTTGGTAGCCACAATGTAAACTCCCGTTTCCGGCGATTCGGACAGGATGGAAAGCTCATCGACTTTCAAAATGTCTTCTTTGCGGATTTCCGTATGACGCGATTGCGGCACATAAAAGATTTCGTCAAAACCTCTGGTCAGTTTGACGTTCTTTTCGCTTATATAATGCGGGAACACGCCGAAAACTTTTTCCTCCAAAGGATATTTCGGAATGTTGTAATGGTGGTACAATCCCGCCTGCGCGGCCCAACATATATGCAACGTCGAGGTGACGTTCTCCGTCGTCCAGTCCATAATTTGTTTCAATTCTTCCCAATAATTCACTTCTTCAAAGTCCATCTGTTCGACCGGCGCCCCCGTGATAATCATGCCGTCGAATTTTTCGTCGCAAATATCGTCAAACGTTTTGTAAAACATCGACAAATGCTCGGCCGGAGTATTTTTGGAAGTATGTGTTTTTGGATGAAGCAGCACGAATTCCACCTGAAGCGGCGTATTGGCCAACAGCCGCAACAATTGCGTTTCCGTCGTTTCTTTTGTCGGCATCAAATTCAGGATGGCAATCCGCAAGGGACGAATGTCCTGATGAAAAGCCACCGTTTCATCCATCACAAAAATATTTTCTTTGATCAGAATTTCTTTGGCCGGCAAATGATCGGGCACTTTGATCGGCATGGCACTCGAACCTCCTGTGAAATGTATTCAAGTGAGAAATCAGGTTCGTACGGTCGAAAAACTTTGAAGGAGTCTTAGGTGACGAAAGAAGAACCAAACAAACGGGCATTTCAACAAAAAAGCCTTTCTCTTACAGAGAAAGGCGGCCGCTAACATCGTTTTCCTCTCTCATCTCTCGAACCGTACGGTTCAGCAAGAATTAGCACCGTGCCGCCTTTGCCTGCAAGGTCGGCCGGTTGCCGGGTATCATTGGGCTAGTCCCTCCACCTGCTCTTGATAAGAGTTTAAAGAATCGCTATTCAGTTAAGATATACTGTAATAAAAAACAGGGCGTTCGTCAAGTCTTGAATTGATTTCCGCGACATCTCCGGCTAATGCCCTCACGCCGCGCCTCCGGATGCAGCCCTCTCCGAATGCAGCCTTCTTCGAATGCAGCCTTCTCCAAATGTAGCCTTCAAAGAAAGAACGGTGTTTTTATGCCAATCCTTTTTCTTTACGGTATTTCAGGCGCAAAAGACGCAACCATTCATAGGCGCGCATCAGATCGTGGCCCGCCATTCGTTCGTTGGCAAACACTTTCTGCGCGACCGGTTTTAAATAACGGTCCCCTTCTTCTTCAAATGCCTGCCAGGCTAGCTTCAGTTTGCTGTCCGAAACCGTCTTCAATTCCGTTTCGATGAGCGGCCGGATGTCATATCCTTCCTTGTCCAACTCTTCGATCATGAGCAGCAAATCCCTCCTTCTGAGCGACAGTTCCCGCTGCAATACGCTCAATTCCCCTCCGTGCCCGATGACCTCGAGCAATTTCTGTTTTTGCTGCCGCTTAAGACGTTGCGCTTCATTTTTCCGGCGGATTTCACCGGCCAGCCAATGTTGGAACTTTTCCATATCCACCTTCGCAATGACCCAATCGAGCGGAAAACCAGTGCTTCTTTCGGCAGTTTGCGTAATGGCGACAATCTCCTCCCCGTACAAGTCCGTCTTATGCTTCCTCCACCCGGGAATTTGCCTGAGTTCCTCAAGGGTATGCGGCAAAAAGGCGCTGATCATTTGCAACATCGAGTTCGTTGCAACGATAAACGGCGATTTTCCGTCCCGGACCGCCCTCTCTTTCCGCCATCCGCGCAAAGCGTCGTAAACATGCGGATTCGCGTGCTTTTCCCCATAATATTGCAATAGTGCTGAAGCGTTCATACCGGCGGCAACATCGGGGAAAGGCAAAGTTTCTTTATCGGGAGAAGACAAACTTTCTTTCATGATCGGTGTGTAACCTTCCGCGATTTTTTCCTGAATCCGTTCACGGAAATGATGAATCATCTCTTCCCAGCTCCGGCCTTCATACCAGCAATCTTGCCGCTCTTTGCCGTCGTCCAGGGTAACGGTCCAAAAAACATGCCACAAACCTTTGTCTTCGCAAATCGACACTTGCGCCCTCCGTACCCGGCCGTCCCCCGCTTCTTTCTCCAGACTGTTCAAAAACACCAAATTCATCCATGCATGCACCTCCGGTTTTTCTTTATAAAAAAACTTAAAAAACGCAAAAAGCACCCCTCTTCGAAATGAAGAGAGGTGCTTCCCCACTAGTTTCATGATACCAGAGCAACGATCGAAAAGCAACCGTTTTCTTTTATTTTTTGCTATTCTTTGCCGTTTCTATGATTCCTTTTGTTGACGTACGGAAGGGGATACTGTACGATAGGCAACAAGAACGCTGAAACAATGCAAAATGTGCATGAACCGTAAAAAAGGGATAATCTTCCCAAAACTAAGCGGGAAAAGAGAGGTAGATAGGCGAATGGACTTCTATCAATGGATGCGGAAGCATCGTATTGTGGCCATTTTGCGCGGAATCGGGGAACCGGAACTTTTACCGGCGGCGCAAGCGTTATACGACGGCGGAATCCGCCTTCTGGAAATAACCATGAACACCGCGGATGCTCCGCATCTTATCCGGCTCCTTCATGAAACATTCGCAGATTCCATGATGATCGGCGCAGGAACGGTAACGGACACTTCCTTGGCGGAAAGCGCGCTGCAAGCGGGAGCCCGTTTCTTTGTCACGCCGAATTTGGACGAAGAAGTCATCGAATTTGCCGTCCGCCACGACATTCAGGTGCTTCCCGGCGTCATGACGCCGACGGAAGTGGCGCGTGCGTACCGCGCCGGAGCGGGTATGGTCAAAGTATTCCCCGCGTCTTCACTCGGGGTGTCATATATTAAAGAATTGCAAGGGCCTTTGGGCCATATTCCTATGGTGGCGGTTGGAGGAGTGACGGTGGATAACGCATCCGACTTCATCCGCGCCGGCGCGGTCGGAGTCGGGGTTGGCAGCAGTTTGCTGGACCGTCAGGCAATCGCAGGCGGGAATTACGATTTATTGAAACAACGGGCTGCCGCTTTTGTGGAAAAGTTAAGTAACTGTTAAAGGAACATAGGGAGACTGTCCATTTATTGTGCAAAATCGTAAGAAAGCGAATCATTGCCTTCCGTCGAGTTTTGGCTTTCCATTCCTTTCCTCTAAAATTTATTAAATTAAGGAATGGAAACTAAGATGTTTGCGTGAGGAGGCAATATTCACGTAAACCCATATATTTTTGCACGATCAACAGTGAATCGACAGTCTCATTAGGATAACATAGGAAGAAGAGCTTGAAGCGAAACATGAAACCGATGACGGAGTGATGTTAATGACCGGTTCCAACTTCGATTTTTTGGCGGATACAACGGAACAGACGACGACCCGGTTTGTCTGTTTTATTACCCCCAGCATGAAAAGATTTGATTTGGCGATCACGACAACCAAACAATTTTACGGAAAAAAAATGGTGACCGATTTGCAGTCGGGAAAGACCGCCCTGATCGGGCCGGATGACTTGGAAGAAGAAGGGTATTTGCAGTTTGTCTACAACTTGACCAAGGAAGAAGCCTCGGAATTGCATGATTTTCTTTTGCAAGTCGTCGGCCCGGTAAGTTTTCCCGATTGACTTGTGCGGTGCGGCTGTCGGTTCATTGCGCAAAATCATCAGATCGTGGCGGCAGTGAATCCTTTGGAAATCAGAATGAACTTAAACGGCAAAAGACTTAAAACGGCAATTTTCCGGTGTCAAAGTCGGCCGTCAGGTCTTTTCGGCCGGAATCCCCATCCCTCAGGACAGGGACCCAGCCATCGACCGAACCCTTTTCTTTGAAATCCAATCCCAGTTCGGTAACCGGAGCACTCGCGGGTTTCATGTTTTTTCACGCCGCGGGGAACAATGGAAATGTGTCAAACCTTTCAGGAGGAGGCGTGTTCCATGTCCAGCCGCAAGACGAAAACTTTCCTCGTGCAGCCCGACGAGCTGAATACCGTTGAATCCCAACGCAATGATCTGACCGCTGAAGAATTTCCCGAAGGGCCTTACGGAAGCAGCTTGCCGGTGGAATCGTTGGGCAAAAGCGGCCCCTGGCGAAAAGGTCAGGAATCGCCAAGCAATTTCAGCTATGAAAATGTCACGTTGCACGAGGATTTGGACCGGGGATATCCGGATGAAGATACACAACACAGCATAACGGAAGAAGGGGCGCCCTGATGCAGGACGCCCTATTTTTAGGAAAATGCTCAAAAAACGATTTTAATCGCTTCCATTAAATCCAATCGCGGTATCTTGATATGTAGATTACCGTTAATCATTGTATAAGCATAATGTTCCCCGGTAACCAAACTTTTGATGCCAGCGGGGGCTCTCATATCGGGAATCAAGACCTCAGCATCCGCAATTGGAACAGGAGCATAAAAAGATACGCCGAAATGTCCGGATGCGTTCACCAAATGCAACAAATAAGACTGCCGGTTTCGTTGCTCAAATAATGTCACTTCGACCATCGGCGGCAGATTTCCTCCAACGGGCTTGATTCCAGCAAAGTGTTCCAACAGATCCCCGATAAAATCGATGGTATTGCTGTACCCCTGACGGTAAAACAGTTGACCGGGTAACCATGGAATGTAAATGCCCTGACCTTTTCCGAAACGATTTATCGTAAACCCCGGTTCATGAGTCATCAAATTAGTGTAACAACGCTCGGGAGGTCCGAACATTTGCGGTGGAATGAGGGACAAATGTTTTTCCACTTTTTCCGAGTAATCGGCATATATGTAATCTCCATCCATATAAATTAAAGTCGTAGCAGGCAGACGTTTAAATTTTTGGCCATCTTTAATTTTAAAATAAGATGAACGCATATCGGAACGAACGATTTTGATCTTATTTATTCCAAGGCACTTGAAAGCGGGATCTTCCCGCCGCTCGTAGTGATCGTCCCGGAATCCGGCTCTTCCCACCGCAATGACAGTGCCCCCGGCTGCAACGAAATCATCCAATTGATTGCACAAATCCCTGCTTAGCGGTTGATAATCGGGTACGATAATCACATCATATTTATCCCAGGACAGTTCCAACGCGGCATCGGCCATGATGGTATCAAACAAAAAGTGATTTTCCGCCAAAAACCGGAACCAGCCCCGAAATTCATTCACATTTCCTTCCGAACCGTGAAACAATCCGATCTTCGCCAATGATGCAATGTTTTTATATTCCTCTTCATTTTTTGCATGGTAATGAAAAATTTCTTTAATTCCTTCGAAACCGGATTTGTCCTCATGATTGTCAATACGGCCCATAAGGTAATAATCGATTCCACCGCCGTTGGCGAGATTCTGCGCCAACCTGAGCTTTTGCTGGTTCGGCGATACGGCTACATGACGGTAAGGAAAATCAATAAAGTCAACGGTCGTATTGCAAGAACCCATACCCGGATATGAACCGGTAACCCATTTCGTATTGTCTGATGCGCTAAACTGCCAATGAGGCAACGGGCGATCGATCGCCGTATTCGACTCCTGCCGAACCATTCCGCGCTGAATAAAATTGTTGGCAATCAATATATCCGGTCTAATGCCTTGAATCAAGTCATAAATCTTTTGTTGGTGTTCTTTCAATATCTTCTTCTTAAACAACAAATATTTTCGATACAAAGGATCTTCCCAATCTTCCGTTAAAGGAAGCTCACAGCCGAACATTTCAGCCATTTTTTTCTTGCAATTGTTGCAGTGGCAAATTCCATAGTCATTCCCGCTGTAGTCTCTCGTCTGAAACCCGCCCATATTAAAGAATATTCCGTCAAAATCGTGTGTTGTCAAAGTTTCTTTAATAATTTCCAGCGCGTATTTCTGTTGGTAGTCTCCATTCACACAGGCATGAACATCCCCGTTATAATCAACAATCTCGCCTCTAACGGTGCGATACGCCCAATCCGGATGTTCTTCATAAATCGGTCTTCGAATCTTGGAAAAATCGGTCCTGGCTATCACTTTGATCCCCGCCTGATGACAAGCCGCGATTAATTCCTTAAGACTGGATCCTTTTAGAAATGGGCTTTGGAAATGAAACGGCAATGTTGTCGGATAACTGGCAATAATTCCTGCCGCATTTAGCAAAACAGACGTTGCTTTAAATTCTTTCAAATCCGCCACATACCGCTCGGCATCAATATCCAACATGTCAATCTCGCGCAAATTGGTTTGAATTTGCCTCCATGCCCTGTCTGTCCACCAATATTTGTGTTCGTTCACAGAATTCTTGTTCATATTTTCCTCCTATTCCATAAATGATGATCCGATCTTAAACATGACCACTCCTCCCAGTTTCAATACCCTTTTCCAAATTCTCGGACATTTACCATCTGTTCAACATTTCCTTTCACAAAACAATGTAAGTTATACAGGAAAACTTTAGTGAACCGTTCATAAAAACCGTCGCCGGCGCCAGCGCAGTGCGGAGTAATCACGACATTGTCCAAATCCCAGAAAGCACTGTCTTCAGGCAAATACCCCCGTTCAAATTCTTCAACAAAAACATCAAGGGCAGCTCCGGCAATTATTCTGTTTTTGAGATAATGCAAGAGAATATGTTCATTGACAATGGCTCCTCTTGAAATATTGATCAAAAATGCGGTAGGCTTCATCCATTTGAATTGTTCTTCATCGATTAAGTTTCTGGTTTTGTCGGTCAAAGGCAAAGTAAGTATAAGAAAATCACTTTGAGAGATGACCTTATTTAATTCTTCAGGTTTATAGACCTCGTCAAACTCCGGGATCGGCCTTCCGTTTGTATTCACCCCGATCGTTTTCATCCCAAATGCCCTTGCTCGTATGGCCGTTTCCGTACCGACATCGCCTGTGCCGATAATCCCTGCCGTCTTCCCGCTTAAGTTGATTATATCCCCCACTTTTTTCCAGGCATGTTCAAACTGATTTTTCATTACGGCGGCACTTTTCCTGGCGAGCATAAGCATCTTGCACATGATATCCTCTGCTATCGGAACCCCCATGGAGCCGCGCGCATTCACAACGATGATCCCCCGTTCCTGCAAATAATCCATGGGGAGCCGTTCGATCCCGATATGGGCAACCTGTACCCATTTGACTTTCCTGCACTTTTCCAGAAATGTACTTTGAAGTGTCCGATGGTTGGCAATAATGATATCCGCATCCGCATATTCCTCCCCATCGGTCAATTCTTGTTCCGAACCAAACTGTACCACTTCTACTCCTAATGATGAGATTTCACTCAAATGGTCCGGACGAAAAGCAAAGGTGGATACGAGCTTCATTTGTCACCCTCCTCTAGACTTTCAGCACCACCGCTGAAAAATCCGTTAACTTTGGCCATTCCAGCAAAATTCCATCCTGCGTTGTTTTGAGTATTGTTCTTTCATGATCGGTCAACTGAATGAGCCGTTGGCAATTCTTGAACATAGGAATGCTCAATTGAATGTTATGAACCGGCGTAGGCTCATAATACGAAACACCATTAAATCCCGATAAGTTCAGCAAATGTACGATATAAGTCTCTTCGTCCAGTTTGTTAAAAAAGACTTCTACGCTTTGGGGGGCATTCGTTTTTATCGGATTTTGCAAATTGGAAAACATGTCCAGTATGTCCAGCAATATACGTTTATTGTCGTCATACCCATACTTGTAATAAAGCTGACCCGGCTGCCAGGGAAGATAAACGGATGACCGTTTCCCGTCGCACACAACGCCCAACCCGAAAACTTCCTGCGAAATTCGGTGTCCGAAAGCGCGCTCCGGCGGTCCATACAAAGCCGGATGAATGAAAGGAAGATGCTTTTCGGAGCGGGAGCCGAAGCGAACACGGCAAAAGCTTCCGTCCAGCAAAATCCAATCGCGGTCGGGCAATCTTTTAAACACCCGCTTATCCCTGACATGCAAATAAGCCGCTTCACGCGAATACACTTTTATCTCTTCAAGTTCAGCATCGAAGATACGTTTTAAAAACCGCCGATTTTCTTCGCCTTGCGTAAACGACCTGCCCGTGCTGATCAAACATCCTCCCCGGTTCAGATACGATTCCAAAACTTCGAGTTCCTCGCTTGAAAATTCCGTAATATCGGGTATCAGTACGACTTTGTAGCGGTTGATCCGTTCCTTTCTGTCAGCCAATGTTTTTTGCAGAAGAACATCGAACAAAATATGTTCTTCCTTTAACATTTTGAACAATCCGAAATACTCTTTTAAATCAGACTGTACGGTTTTTCGCGGCTTGATCAGAACCGCTTCGCTTACGGACTGAAAGTTTCCGTAATATGATTCGTTCTGTTTGTGGTAGTGGAATATGCTCGAAACTACAGGCAAATTTTCGCGATCAGGGTAATCTTCGAACACTCCGATAATGCAAAAATCGAGTCCCGATCCGCTCGCCAAACTCTCCTTTAGACGAATATTGACTTCATGTTTCGATACGGCGGTAAACCGATGGACCAAATCAACCGCATTAATGCAGCAGTTGCTAATCAGCTTGTCGTCCCATGAATCTTCAATTTCTTTGACATTCTCCGAAGCGGAATACAGCCAGACGGGATGGGGCCTGGTCTTGCTTGTATTGGATTCGTTACGAACGATATCCACTTTATAATCAGTATATGTAGATATGGCAATTTCTCTGTTTTTACTTTTCACCAGATTATGAATTTTGTCCAAAATCTGCGAAGCGGTGATTTCCCGATAAAGCAAATGTTTTTTATATACAGGGTCATTCATGTCCTCTTTTTCGGGCAAATCCAGACCAAACATTTCATAAAACCGGGTTTTACAGCTATGACAATGGCAGATGCCGTAATCGTTCCCGCTGTAGTCGAAAGTGTTGTAACCAAACCAGTTGAAGAAGATGCCGTCCACGTCATAATGGGTGAGCACCTCATCAATGATGTTCAGGGAATATTCCTGTTGATAGTAGCTGCTGATACAAGAATGAACGATTCCGTGATAATTGACTTCCCGGCCGTCTTTGGTCCGATAAAACCATTCCGGTTTTTTAACGAAAATACTTTCGTGAGCTTTACTAAAGTCGAAACGCGCAATCACTCTTATATCGTTGGAATGTGCCTTGTCAACAATTTCCCGGAGTAAATCCTTTTGCTGATTGGCCGCCCGGTAATGATATTCCAGCTTCGTCGGATAAAAGGCCACAATCCCCCCCGCATTGATCATGAGTACATTCGCGCTTAATTTTTTTAATTGACTGATTAAAGCATCCACATCGAGGTTAGCGTCTTTTTCCCGAAGATTATTCTGGATTAACCGCAAATTATTTTTGGACCACCAAGCCAAGATGATATCCCTCCGCTTATGAAATTTCGCATCAATCAATCTCCTTCCCGCTTTGATTTGCAAGAGAGGCGCCAACGAGTTCAACGCCTCTCTTGCGGAATAATCAATCCACTATTTCCCGAACTTCATTCGTAATTTGATCTCCGCCCTGCCGTTTCCAGTTCTCAACAAATTCGTCAAACGAATCGAGCGGTGCGGCTCCCAAAATAATTTTCAGAAAAGTTTCCGTTTCCAATTTCATCAGGTTTGCCCATCTTTTCGTCATCGTATCCGTTTGTTCATAAATCAGGCTTTCCACGTCATTTCGGTTCGGATCCCGTATCGGTCTCGTTCCAACGATGCGTCCGTAAATTCTGGGCATTTGCACCATATTCTCCAAATTCCAGTATTCAATGTCATATTCGTCATAGGGTTGTTTTTTTACATTCAAATAGTAATCATAATCTTGATCATATAATGCCGGCTCCCATGGTACATCCAAAATCTCTTTCGGTTCCCCGCCGATCGAGACTCTTTCGATAAGCTCCGCAATTTGCTTCATTTGATAACGCTGCTGCGTATCGATTCGTAACGGGATGTGACTCGCATCAAGGCCGTATTCAAACTCGTAATGATCGCCGTACGTTAACCGGTAATTAAGGGCTTTCATCGCCGCTTCCGGGTGTTCAAAACCTTTGCGCACAACGATAAAATCATTTGCGGCCGCATTGACGGCCTGATTCCACTTGCCGTTACTGTCCAGGGGAGAGGCGTACGCTTGCCAGTTGGCCTTGGGATCATTTTTCCAGGCATCTGTCAACGGAGTATAAACGGCCCACAGCGATTGGAAGAATATGCCCGCTTTTCCGGAAATAATCGGCTCATTCGCATCTTTTCGCACTCCCAGTTGTTTGTCGATCAGTCCTTTGGCATACCAATCCCGCAGCAATGCCAGCGCTTCTTTTGTTTCCGGTAAAATCGAACCGTATGCGGCTTTACCGTCCGGACCTTTAATCCAATAGCCGGGGTAAGAATTGAAAGCGTAAAAGATACTTCCCAAACCTTTGTCGGAGCCGTCGAGAAAAGTCGGATACAGAGTATCGTTAACGTCCATCCCTATGATTCCGATTGTATCGGCTGCACCGTTACCGTCCGGATCTTGTTCGACAAACGCTCTGGCTACTTGCTCTAATTGTTCCAGTGTTTTTGGTACCTCCAGACCAAGTTTGTCCAACCAGTCTTTACGAATCCACAGGCTGTGGAGACTGCCGTCCGCATGATTGGAACTTGGTATCGCCATGATTTTTCCATTGAAGGTTGCCGCAGCCATCGCGGCGCCGTTTGAGGATTCCCATGCATCCTTGGACATGGGAAGGGCATATTGAATCGCCTCCGTCATATCCGCAAGCTGGTCAGCCTCAACCATTTCCCTTAATTGAACCCTGTTGACGACCATGGCGTCCGGCAAATCGTTGCTCGCAATAGCCAGGCTAATTTTCTGATCCAAATTGGTGCAGGAAACAGACCAATAGCTTTTCAGTTCAATATTCAAATCTTTTTTCACTGCCCGAGTATAAACATTATTATCCAACGTATCCCCTTCCGGTAAATTTTTTGAAGCGCTCGGATCTACACAAATCCCGGTAGTCAACGTTACCGGTTTGTCATATTTCCCCAAAGGATCATAGTTTACCGGGCCCGAAGATTCGGAGGCCGAGTCGGAAGAAGCGGAATCTGCAGGGGGATTGCTTCCGCCGCTCTCGCTTGTTTGTTCTCCGGGATTGGAATTATTGCTGCAACCGCTTAAAACAACGAACAAAGCTGCCATGATAATCAGGAAACCCTTTTTTATCAAACGTCTTCACCCTTTCAATGTTTTATATTATGTGTTTAATTTAACATGCATGAAAACGTTTTACGTCGGAAATATGGCAGAAAAATAGGGGGAGAAATGCACATTCGTTGATCCGACGAAGACATTTCTCCCACATTTTACTGAACATTCCCACCCCTTTTGACTTTTTGCCCGTATTCGCTCGGGGCAGTCGGTCAAATCTCCCCTTCCCGCGTCCGATCGGAGGCTGCTCACAAAACGTTAAATTCCGGCAGACAGAAATAAGAAACCCAAGAGGCAAATGACCGGAGACACATGCCGGGCAGCCCCTTGGGGAAAATTCAAACAAATATTCACAATATCCATGTATGCTTTTTCTTTGTGAAACGAACAGATCACACTTTCAATACGCCGCCGGTGCTTGCCGATGTGACCAGTTTGGAATAGCGGGCCAGATAACCCGATTTGATCTTCGGTTCAAACCCTTTCCATTCCGCTTTCCGGCGAGCCAATTCTTCATCGCTCACTTTCAGTTCAATTCTGCGGCTCACCAAATCCAGTTCGATGATGTCGCCGTCCCGGACGAAAGCGATAGGCCCGCCCTCCGCCGCCTCCGGCGAAATGTGTCCGATGCTGATGCCGCGGGATGCGCCGGAGAATCGGCCGTCCGTAATTAATCCGACTTTTGCGCCCAATCCCATGCCGACGATTTGCGAAGTCGGCGCCAGCATTTCCGGCATACCCGGACCGCCCTTCGGACCTTCGTAACGGATCACCACAACATGCCCTTCTTTCACTTTGCCGTTGGCAATGCCGTACAATGCATCTTCCTGCGAATCGAAGCAAATCGCCGGGCCCTTAAAGTAACCTCCCACCTCTTTGTCCACCGCGCCGACTTTCACGATGGCGCCATCGGGCGCCAGATTGCCGAACAAAACGGCAAGTCCGCCTTCCGGGCTGTGGGGATTGTCCAACGGCCGGATCACTTCTTTATTGGCAATCTCGCAACCTTCGACGTTCTCGCGTAGCGTTTTGCCTGAAACGGTGATGCATTCTCCGTGCAATACGCCGGGTTTCTTCAGAAGTTCGTTGAGAATGGCGCTTACGCCGCCGGCATGATGAACGTCTTCGATATGATATTCGGAAGCGGGGGCGATTTTGGCCAGATGCGGTACCCGTTTCGCCACTTCATTAATCCGTTCGATCGGATAATCGATCCCCGCTTCATGCGCAATCGCAAGCGTATGCAAAACCGTATTCGTCGAACCGCCCATCGCCATGTCGAGCGCAAACGCATTGTCGATCGCTTCCGCGGTCACAATATCGCGCGGTTTAATGTCTTTCTCGATCAGTTCCATCAACTGCTTGGCGGAACGTTTCACAAACTCTTTCCGTTCTTCCCAGATCGCGAGGATCGTTCCGTTGCCGGGAAGAGCAAGACCCAACGCCTCGGCCAGACAGTTCATGGAATTGGCGGTGAACATGCCCGAACACGAGCCGCATGACGGGCAACCGTATTGTTCCAGTTCCTCGAGTCCTTTTTCGTCGATTTTGCCGGCCTGGTACGCTCCGACTCCTTCGAACACCGACGAAAGGGAAATCGACCGGCCGTTTCTGTCTTTGCCGGCCTTCATCGGCCCGCCGCTGACGAATATGGTCGGGATGTTCACCCTGAGCGCTCCCATCATCATGCCGGGAGTAATTTTATCGCAGTTCGGGATACACACCATCCCGTCAAACCAGTGGGCGTTCACGACCGTTTCGACCGAATCGGCGATCAGTTCCCGGCTCGGCAACGAGTAGCGCATACCGATATGGCCCATGGCGATTCCGTCGTCCACACCGATCGTATTGAATTCGAACGGTACGCCGCCGGCTTCGCGAATGGCCTCTTTCACGATTTTCCCGAATTCTTGCAAATGAACATGACCCGGAATAATGTCGATATATGAATTGCACACCGCAATAAACGGTTTGTCGAAATCTTCTTCCTTCACGCCTGCCGCGCGCAACAAACTGCGGTGAGGGGCGCGGTCGAACCCCCGCTTGATCATGTCGCTGCGCATTTTTCTTTTAGACATCGAATGAATCCTCCCATCATGCTTCGAATAAAACGAATTTTACTTCATTTTAACACGTTTTGTGGAAAAACAAAACGAAAGCGTGCGGCAACGACGGGGATTCGTCAATGAACTCCGCGCAACGGGATCACAGGTTCGGTCCGATTCGGACGCCCGATCTACAACACCTCTTTAAAAAAACAACTGTCAAAACCGTAGTGGCACACCGGGACTTCCGGTACGACCTCCAGCAACACGGTGTCGTCATCGCAATCGACCAATATGCGGCGAAAAGGCAACGGCTTTCCCACCTCTTCGCCCTTGACTTGCACCCGCCCCAGGGTACGGCGGTAAAGGGTGACGAATCCTGTCTGCAGCGTTTGCTCCCAGGCTGCCTTATCCATAAACCCGACCATCAGCACTTCTTTCGTTTCCGCATGCTGCAAGACGGCGGGGACCAGACCGTTCAGTTTGGAAAAATCAAGAGGGAAAGCTCCGGTTGCCGATTGTTCGATGGTCATATGATAACCTCCGCTTTTTTCACGTTTTTCAGGCGAAACTTAGCGCCTCAAAGCTCAAAGATTTGGCCGCTTCTTTCGGGTCCGCGCTGGCGTACACCGCTCTGCCGACAATAGCGTAACAACGGCATCCCGGCGCGGCGGAGAAGGCTTCGCGGATGTTGCCGCCCATGGCGCCGATTCCCGTCAAAAAAAGAGCCGGTTGTCTGACGGAAGCGGTAAGCGTGTCGCTTGCCCGTCGAACCGCTTCGGGATCGGTGCCCGGCACAATAAAATGATGCACGCCCAGGCTCAGCGCCTTTTCCCGAATTCGGTCCGGCGCGTCTTCTGCGACGTAACCGCCTCCATTCACCTTGTATTCGCTCATCGGAAAATCGCCTCCGACAACGGGACACAGGTCATGACGCCGGGTATGGGACACAAACGCCTCCAACGCCCGCGGGCCCGCCAGGGGAAACAGCACCAGCGCGTCCACCCCGGCCCCGCTGCAGATGGCGCAAAACTTTTCGGCCATATCGGGAATATCCAGGCCCGCTTTCTGATGGTCGTATAAGATGGGCAGTTGGGTGAACTCGCGAATGGCCCGCACGGCATTCGCCAGTCCCAGGCGAAGACTTCCCGCCAGCCCGAGCTTATATCCTACTACGCCTTCAACATCGCACGTCTTCTCCACGATCCGCCGAATCTCGTCAAAAGACTCCAGGTCCAACGCCGGTATAATCCCGTAAGGAGTTTGAAAATTGACGCTGCCCAACTTGGATCACCCCATCTCCTTAAGTCGCAAGCCCCGCTCCGCTTGAATCTGGCGTCTCGCACTCGGTTTGATGTCCCCGATATCCAAACTGCAATCCATGGCGCGAACCGTATGGGTGATCTCGCCGATGGATATGACATCAACCCCGGACCGGGCGATAGGAACGACCGTATCCTCCCGGACGCCGCCGGATGCTTCCGTCACGGCCTTGTTTCCCACCAGCTTCACGCCCTCCTTGAGCATGTCGAGGGACATATTGTCGAACATGATGATGTCCGCCCCCGCTTTTAACGCTTCCTCCACCTGTTCCAGCGTTTCGCACTCCACCTCGATTTTGAAGGTGTGTTGCGCCTGCTCGCGCAAAATTTCGACGGCTCTCGTTATGCTGCCCGCGATTTTAATGTGGTTGTCTTTCACCAGAATGCAATTGTGCAATCCGAACAGATGGTTTCTGGCCCCGCCGACCCGCACCGCGTATTTCTGCAAGACCCGGATGCCAGGTACGCCCTTGCGCGTGTCTGTAATCCTTGTGCCGTACGGCTCCACCAAACGGACATATTTTCGGGTCCGGGTTGCAATACCGGACAGATATTGAATCCAGTCGAGAGCGCAGCGCTCCGAAGCGAGCAATGCCCAGGCTCGGGCATGAATTCTCAGCAACACTTGCCCCGGTTCCACTTCCTCTCCTTCCCGCACTTCCCGCACGATCTCCGCATCGAGATCCAGTACGCGGATCGTTTCTTCGGCAAGGGGAAGACCGCACACTACAAACGGCTCCTTGGCGTAGATCAGTCCGTCGGCGGTATCATCCGGATTGAGCAAATATCCTCCGGTCGTATCGCCCGGCCCGATCTCTTCACGCAGCGCCTGTTCCACAAACGGTCTGATTGTAAAACGGTTCAGTTGCATTGGAACGCTCCTTCCATAAGGGATGATGACCTGAATCGCCCTGGCGGTCATGTCGAAGACAGAACGGTTGACAAAAAGATGTTGCGATTTTTATTTCCTATTAATCCCATCTGTTTTTGTTTATATGGATACTATCACGAAAGAGGCGTTTCGTCAATAAAATTCCGTTCCCTTTCCGGTTGACTCAACAAATGAACCTCCAAAACCGCTGTAAAAGCGGAACTGGAGGTTCATCATTGTCAAGTGAATCTGTTATTCTTATTCTATATTTTTACCCCGTTTACTCCTACAATTTTTACCCTGATTTCTTCCGCCGGCGGCATGGAAAAGGTGATCGTATCGTTTAATGATGCCCCTAACAATTGCAACCCCATCGGGGATAAGAAGGAAATCATTCCCTGATCCGGATCAATGCGCTCCGGAAAACACAATCTGACCACTTCCGTATCCGTTTCCCCTTCATATTGCACGGTGACCTGGCTTCCGACAATGACCCGTTCAAGTTCATACATCCCGTCGGACGGCATGCCGCCGATCAATTCGCGCAACATGGAGACGTATTCGTTTATCCGCTGCTCCACAAGCGTACGTTCCTGGGACTTCACTCCGCGGATCGGAAAATGCGTATCAAGGAATAACATCCGTTGTTCGTCAAAATAGACCATTTGCCGGATCATTTCTTCCCTCAGAGCGGCGGAGTCATGGCTCATAGTAATCTTGCCTCCCTCCATGAAAACGGATACAGACGGCGGAATTCGAATCCCCGGTTTGAATCCGCAACCAATTCATCCTAAAAAACCTCCCCAAAAATAATATGAGAATCCTCCGCAAAGAGGATTCTAACCTGATCATAGCATATCCGGACAAATTTACAACCGTTTTTCCCTAAGGCGGGTTCGGAAGATTTGGAGCATTTATCTTTCTTCCGATTTCTCTTTCTTTGGCCAGCCGGAAGCCTGGTTGATCACCGGCGTCACCACCGCATAAGTGCTTGTACTGCCGCGTAATTCTTTTATAATGGTATAAAACGATTTGTATTTGATGTGATTCCAATCCGTTATTTTTGATGGTTGCCCGTTGTCTCTTTTCTCCGGAACGGCCGGAATGTGTTCATTTTTCATACCGATCGCCAACTCCCTCTCCTTTTCTTTTCACACGAAAGCCATTATATTCACGACGGACGGGAAAGATTCCTGAAAAAATGGATTCTCACATACTTTTCAAAAACTCCGACGGTGTTTTTCCCGTAATCGATTTAAACACTTGACTGAAATAGGTAGGATTTTTAAACCCGACCATTTCGCTCACTTCGTACACCAAATGGCGCCCGGACTGCAAGTATTCAATCGCTTTCTGAATGCGATGCCGGTTCAGGTAACTGACGAAATTTTCCCCGGTCGTCCGTTTGAACAATTGGCTCAAATATTTGGGATGCACGTACAATTCGCGGGCAATGTTCGCGAAACTAATGTCCTCGCTGAAGTGGTCCCGGACATATTGTTTGACTTTTTCCACCAGGTGATGGCCTTTTTTCCCGTAAAATTCCTGCTCGCATAATTCGATCCATTGCAATACGATATCGTTCATCCAATCGACCAGTTCCCGCGGCCAGAAATACCGCTGGATCTTTTGCAAAAATTCGGTAACCGTGATAGGCGGATCGCTCATCGGAAATTGGTCGTGCCAGAATGTCACCAATGAACTGAACAAACTGATGCAGATCGTCTGGATATCCGTCAATTTTCCTTCCGAATGCAGCATCTTTTCATACAAATGCTGCCAAAGATTTTTTGCCTTCCCGAAATCTTTGGCTTGCAACACATCTTCCAGCTGTTTCAGTTCAGCCGTATATAAATCCGTCGAAACGGCCATTTTTTTCAATTCCGCAAAAGGATACACCCGTCCCATTCCCTGAAATTCCGCCGCTTCGAGCGCTTTGCGGCCTTCCAGATAAGAGTCGAGCAAGGAGTGAATCCCTTGTTTCACCGTGCCGATCCCGGCAACGGCTTCCAGTTTTAAATAAGTCAATATTTTCTCCGTTGTTTTCTCTGCCAATTGCAACGCCATTTGTCCAAGCAATTTTTCGTCCTGTTTGGATTGAAGCAAAATAACGACAAAGAGATCGTCCGAATAGTCAAGCACATATCCGAAAATATCCGACTGTCCGGCCAACTGTTGATCAAGCAGTTCACGAATGATATTGTCCGACCCGAATTTCAACAGCTGCCAGTCTCTTTCCTCCAGCTTGGTCAGAAATGCGGGACGCGCAATTTGCAGACAGATCGCCAATACTTCGCGGGCATCCGGAATATCCAAATATTTTAACCGTTCCTCGGGGATTTCATCCTGTTGGTAACGGGTTGCGAGCAATTCCTGAAACAGCTTTTCGCGCATGTAAGGCTTCATTTCGTCAATGGTCCGCGTATAACGCTCGGTCAGCCGCTGTTGTTGTTCCCTGGCGTCCAACTCCTCGGTCGCTTCCCGGATTGCGGTCTCGATTTCGAGCACGCTGGCCGGTTTCAACAAAAAATGATCGACCCCCCATCTCATCGCCTTTCTCGCATTTTCAAATTCGTCATAACCGCTCAAAATAATGATCGGGATGTCGGAATTTTCCTGGCGGATGGTCTGCGTTAACTGAATTCCGTCCATGTTGGGCATGTATACATCGGTCATGATCAAATCCGGTTTGAGCTTCCGGTACAGCTCCAGCGCTTCCAGGCCGTCTCTGGCGGTGCCCGCCACTTTCACGTTTAATTTCTCCCACCCGACATGGTTGGATATCGCATCCAGAATATGTTGTTCGTCATCAACCAGCAAAATCGATCTCATTCGACTTCACCGTCCGTACTTGGCGGCAATTGCGCTTCGTTTTCGAACACCGGCAATCGAATGGTTGTGATAACCCCGCCGCCTTCCTGGTTTTTAATCTGTATTCCGTAATCGCGGCCGCAATACAATTGAACGCGCGTATGCACATTGCGGATTCCGAAACCGGTCTGGTTGTTCATCCGCCATCCGGCCGGCAAACCGGGACCGTTATCGGAAAGGGTGACAATCAGCACCCGCTCTCCTGCCGGCTCCCGCCGTTCGCGAATTTCCAGGCGAATCACCAGAACACCGGAATCTTGCCGCGGCCTTCCATGGATAACGGAGTTCTCAATAATCGGCTGCAATATAATTTTTGGAATATAGTACCCTTTGACTTTCGGATCGATATATTCCTTGTACTGGATGGCAAAAGGCTGCCTGACCCTCTGCAATTCAATGTAACAATGGGCGTGTTCCAATTCGTCGCGCACCCGGATAAACATTTTTCCGCCGCTTAATCCGATGCGGAACAGTTTGCTTAACTGCCGGATCATAAAACTGATGTCGTCCGCTTTGTAATCCAGCGCCCGCCAGTGAATCATGTCCAGCGTGTTATACAGAAAATGCGGTTTAATTTGAGCTTGCAACAAGTTGGTCTGGGCTTCGCGTTTCGCCCTGCTTTCCTTGCGGACTTCATCCATTAATTCCCGCAAACGCCGCACCATCTGGTTAAAACCGTACGACATCTGCACATATTCCTCGGAAAATGAACTGGACAATTCCGCCTGAAAGTCGCCTTGCTCCAATCTTTTCATCGCCTGCAGCAATCTGCGCAACGGCGTAATCATATTTTGAACGAAGAAATAGACGGCGATGGCAGACAACGCCAGAACGAGCACGCTGATTCCCATGACATACCACCGGGCTTCGTTGGTGCTTGCCAGCAAAACCGAAGCCGGAATGATCTGAACAAGGCGCCATTGCACGGCACTTGGTTTGGAGAACAGAACCAGATACGTCTCTCCGTCTTGTTTCTTTAATTCGTAACCGTCCTCCCGGGAAAACGAACGCTCCCGGAGCCATTCTTCGGGAACGGCAAAAGTGCCGTTTCGATCCGGGCGGTCCAGGCCGTTCACTTGAGTAATCACTTCGCCCGCCGTACTGACGATTAGAACTTCTCCTTCCAGCACCAATGGCCCGTCCATAAATTTTTGCAGCACATTTTGCTGGGACATATCCACTTTGACCAAGCCGATCGATTTCCCCGCATCGTTGTAAATATGTTGCACGTAACTGATAATCGAGTTGAAAAGATCGGCCTCCTTGCGGGGAACCCAAATGGCATCGGCATGTTCCAACGACGGAAACCAGCTTTCCGAAGAAATGCGGTTTACGGGATAAACCAGATCATAGGCGCTCGGTTCAACCTGATTGAAATGATCGGTGTAAATTTGTATGGAGCTGATTTCGGCATTGATGACCAACAGATGGCGAAGCATGTCCGTAATTTCCCGTCTGGTCACCACGACCTCCAGCTTGTTGTTTAACGGTTTTTCCAGACGTTCCTTGATGTCGTTGTTGGCCACAACCAAATAAGCGGCGTTGGTCATATCCGGCACAAAGTCGAAACCGCTTTTCGTGCTCTCATTTAACAAAGACAGTCTTGCCCTGCTGATCTCGCGAAACGTCACAGCGGAGAAAGACCGGTAAGCAAACCATATGACAATCAGCAAAAAAATTAAATTTAACAAAATGAAGCAAGCTACCATCATCGTGGACAGTTTGCTTCGTTTAAGATACTCCCGCAGTTCAGGGAAACGGAAATTGCCCATGGAGCGGCCCCATCCTGTTCGTTGATTCTTTTGTAAAAGTATCTCATTTCCATATCCGGACTTCAAGTTATCTCCTAAATATCTCTTAAGAAGTCGCCGGCATATTATCCTTTAAGACCCGACGTGGCAATCCCCTGGACGAAATGTTTCTGAAGGGTAATGAAAATTAGGAAACAAGGTATGAGCGAAAGCACCGACATCGCGAACAGTGCGCCCCAATCGGAATCCGAGCTCGAATCCAGGAATAACCGCAATCCGAGCGGCACGGTATATTTGCTTACATCGCTCAAGTAGATGAGCTGGCTGAAGAAATCGTCCCACGTCCACAAAAAGGTGAAGATCGCCGTCGTGATCAGCGCCGGCAATGCCAAAGGTATAATAACTCTCCAATAAATTTGGATGACTCCGCAACCGTCGATGGTCGCCGCTTCGTCCAGTTCGCGCGGCAATCCGCGGATAAATTGGATCGTCAAGAAGATAAAAAACGCATCCGTAGCCAGAAATTTCGGCAAAATGAGCGGGTAAAACGTATTGATCCACTCCAGCTGGTTGAAAATAATATACTGCGGAATCAGCGTCACATGATGCGGCAGCATGATGGTCATGAGCATGAGGGCGAACGCCAGTCCTCTGAAACGAAAATCAAGACGGGCAAAAGCGTAAGCCGCCATCGAGCAGGAAATGACATTGCCGATCACCGCGCCGATGGATACGATGATGGAATTGGTCAAAAACTGATAGAAAGGATTTTCCTGAACTCCTTTCCATCCTCTCACATAGTTTTCAAAAATCCACTCTTTCGGCCATAACCCGATATCGGAAAAGATCATATTGGCCGGCTTAAAAGAGCTGGACACCATCCAGAGAACGGGGTACAGCATAACAAAAGCGATCGCAATAATGATAGCATGCAGGAATAACCGGGTGACTGCGGAACTTTGGCCATGCATCATGATTTCCCCCCATCCTCATAGTGTACCCAAGCTTTGGAACTGCGAAACACAAGCAAGGTAAAGAAGCCGATCAGCAGGACCAATACCCATGCCATGGCCGAGGCATAACCCATTTGGAAAAATGCAAACCCTTTTTTGTACAAATATAAAGAGTATACCAACGTGGAGTTGACAGGGCCTCCGGTGCCGTTACTGATCACAAACGCTTGCGTAAACGACTGAAAAGCGGTAATCGTCTGCATAATCAGGTTAAAAAAGATAACCGGCGTCAGCATCGGCAGGGTGATGTTGAAAAATTGCCGTATTTTGCCCGCGCCGTCGACTGCCGAAGCCTCATAATATTCTTGCGGAATTTGTTTCAGTCCGGCCAAAAAAATGATCATCGACGAACCGAACTGCCAAACAGCCAACAGAACAAGGGAATAAAGGGCATATTTCGGGTTGGAAACCCAATCCGGCCCGACGATGCCGAATTTAAGCAACACTTGATTGAACAGGCCGTCTCCGCCGAACATTCTTCTCCACAAAATGGCAATGGCCACACTGCCGCCCAACAAGGAAGGAATATAGTAGATTGTCCGGTAAATGCCGAGACCTTTCAATCCTTTGTTCAATAGCATGGCGACTGCCAGCGCAAATGATAGTTTGAGGGGCACCGATAACAACACATAGATAAACGTCACTTTCAGGGACTGGAGAAACAATTTGTCTTCCGTAAACATCGTTTTGTAATTCTCCAGACCGACCCATGAAGGACTGTTTAAAATACTGTAGTCGGTAAAAGAGATATATAGTGAAGCAATCATCGGTCCGAGCGTCAGGCAAAACAAGCCGATCAACCAGGGGGCAAGAAACAATAAAGCCGCCTTGTTATGTTTGTAACGGCGCCGAATGCGCTTCGCCGGTACCGATGCGGTTGCAGTATTTGCCATTTTTCCACCTCTCTTCATAAAGTCGGTAACCACAAAGGTAGCTTTGTGGTTACCGATTTGCCTCTTTCTTTATTGGTTCTTGTCTGCTTCTTGCGCTTATTTGTTCTTGCCGAGGATTTTGTTCGTCTCCGCAATGAATTGGTCGATTGCCTGATCCATCGGTTTTGAACCGAAGGCAATCTCTTCGCTCAATGTGCGGAAGTTTTTCTCAATTTCCGAATACCCTTGCGGGTAAGGCGGATCGATCAGGCTGGAATTTTCCGCTACGACATCAATGAATTCGAAAATCATCTGGTCTTCTTCCGGCATAGACGATTTCAGTTGCTTCCGGATTTTGGAGTTAACCGGAATTCCCCGTTCCGCACCCAGAATTTCGGCAGCTTCCGGGTCGTTGACAAGGAAATCGATGACCATTGCGACTTCTTTCGGATGTTTCGTTTTGGCGTATCCGCTGATGAATTGGCCGGGTTTCAAGTATTCGCCGATTTTTTTCTCGTCTTTCCCGTGCGGGATGACCTGAATTTTGATTTTGTCATTATTTTTCATGAGGGATTGGAAAGTTTTCACTTGGTTGGACCAGGCAAAGTCCATCGCTGCCGTTCCGAGTGTAATCGGTCTCGTTTCCGGCGATTCGGTCGCTGCCGCCGTCACTTCAGGCGGAGTAGCCGCGCCGGATTTGACCATATCGTTCCACATCGTGAACCATTTGGTCAACGTTTCTTTCGAGGCGCCAAGCTTGGTTTCTTCCAGGAACTGTTCACCATGTTGTCTTGCCATAATTTGGAATTGGTTGGCGGTTCTCGAAACGTCCGCTGTGCCGTAATAACCGTTGCCTTTGGCATCGGAAATTTGTTTGGCTATATTTTGGAAGTCTTCCCAGGTCCAATCTTGCTTCGGCTCTTCAATGCCGAGTTCTTCAAATACGGTGGCGTTGTAGATGACGCCCGGAGCGTTCAGGCCCAGCGTGATGGCATACAGTTTGCCGTCGACGGAACCCGCTTCAATCATGGATTGATCATGATCAGCAATATTCAGGATGTTCTGTTCCACATACGGATCCAATTCGAGCAATGCGCCCCGTTTGGCGTAGTCTGTCAGGAACGCATAGTCCATTTGAATCAGGTCGGGAGCGTTAGATCCTGCCACTTGAGTGGAAAGTTTGTCGAAGTATCCGTCCCAACCGGAATACTCCGCTTTGATTTTTATGTTCGGATGTTTTTCTTCAAACAATTTCAACGCTTTCATCGTCAATTCGTGACGGATCTGCGACCCCCACCAAGTCATGCGCAGTTCTACGGTTTCTCCCTCGCCGCCTCCGGAAGCGCCGCCATCGCCGCTTTGGCCGCCGGATCCTGCGCTGCCGCATGCACTAAGCGTAAAAATGAGCGCGGCGCAAAGGAAAAGTACGATGCCTTTCTTCACCGTGTCGTCCTCCTTATGAAGTGATTTTTATTTTTTTGGATACATTTATCGTAACAGTAGTATTCCTTGATCGAGAATAAAAAAAAGTAAGAAATATCATCAAAAAAGTAAGCGCAATGTTTATGGATGAAATCTTTTTTTGGTTTTATTTACATAAAAAGGAATTGTGTAAAGAAAATGCTGTATCCATCCGTGCGTGCGGCATTGCGGCGGCATATTGCGGCGGAAGGGACGTGGAAACATTCGGTTCCGGGGCATTGTTGGACGGCAATGCCCAGCTTGTCCGGGCACGCAATGACAAAGTTGTACGCTATTTCTCGGTTTTTTGGGGAAATTTCCGAAATTGCGGACAATCATTGTCCTTATTCTGCCTGATGTTTGGTGTCAGACCTCCATTTTTAGAAAATAAGAAACTCCATTGTCCGCTATACACTTTCAAGCCGCTTTTCAGCAAAATAAGGCCCGCTGGTGTCCGCTAATTTGCACGCCATCCTTCAAATCCCAACGAAGAAAGGATTACCATCCTTCAACACAAATCCCAACGAAAAAAGGAAGCAAGTCACACCCGGATCATCCGGTCGTGACCCCTTCCTTCCAAACTCATAACAGGCGGTCTTGGGCAACAGGCCGACAGTTCTTGCCCGCGACAAACCGCTTCCGGTTGCAACCCCTGGCGACTGATAAAGCCGTTTACTGAACGGTTACCGGCTCCGGCTCCGTTTTCAGCGCATAAGGCAAACAGAGCGGCAAACCGGTACGCGGACAACGGATCACATCCGCGTCGACACTGAATACTTCTTGCAACGTCTCGCGGGTAATCACCTCTTCCGGCGATCCCTCGCGTATGACGCTCCCGTCCTTAATTGCGACGATATGTTGGGCAAACAATGAAGCGTGGTTCAGATCGTGGACTACCATCACGATCGTTCTTCCCTCTTCCTCATTGAGCCGTTTCAGCAACATGAGCACTTCCAACTGATGAGCCATATCCAAAAAAGTCGTCGGTTCGTCGAGAAAGAGGATGTCCGTGCCTTGCGCCAGTGCCATGGCAATCCATGCGCGTTGCCGTTGGCCTCCCGACATCTCGTCAATCAGCCGGTCCTCCAATTCGGTCATACCGGTTACTTGCAGCGCCCAGCGAATGTACGCCTTGTCTTCCTGACTTAGCACGCCAAAACCTTTTTGGTAAGGAAAACGGCCGTATGAAACCAGTTCACCCACGGTAAGCCCTTCGGGAGCGACCGGATTCTGCGGTAAAATCGCAAGCCGCTTGGCCACTTCTTTGGTCGGCATCCGCATAATGGATTTCCCGTCAAGCAGCACGGTGCCCTGCTTCGGCACGAGCAGCCTGGCCATCGTCTTCAGTATCGTTGATTTGCCCGAACCGTTTGCACCGACCAGAGCCGTTATGCGGCCGTCCGGGATTCGCAGGTTCAAACCGTCGACAATCAAGCGCTCCCCATATGTGATACGGAGTTTTTCGGTGTACAGCCGGGTCATATCTGACATCCTCCCAAAATGAATGACATTCCGCTTGAATTTCACAACAGTCCGATTGAATTTCACAACAGTTAGATTGTATTTCGCAATAGTCCAATTGTATTTCACAACTGTCAGATTGAATTTCGAAACAATCCGATTGTATTTCCCAATAGAATGATAATCATTATCACTATTGATGTCAATATTCCTTTTTAAAAATAATTCCTTTTAAAATTGACGAACCTCTTTTCCATCTTATACAATGATAATATTGAGAATCATTCTCACGTTACGGAGGAAACCATGACCCTGATCATCGATTTCGATGTATTGGAAAAATATTTGCTCGTTTCTTTAAAAGGAAACGATCATTCAATATTGTCGATCCCCGCCGAAGAACTGCTTCACCCCGAAACCATGGACTTTATGCTGAAACAAGGCAAAACCGCATTCAACGCGTATGATCTCAGTTTGCCCGCATCCCTTGTCGGCAACGCGCTGTTCGGGTTGTGCGGCGCCTTGCAATGGGTCATGGCGCAACATAACCATTGGATCGATTTCCCCCTTAACAATCTGCTCTTTCAAATGATCAGCCATAACGGGTACCTTTACGGCGCATTCCAAATCAAGCAACTGGTATTGCGCGGCATGCCATCGGACGGTCACGCGCGCGAGGAGTTCATCCGTTCCCAATTGACTGCCTTTTACGAACGAGAGATCGGACCGGTGGTCCAACTTGCCGCAGAACGTGCCGGAGTCAATCCTGGATTAATCTGGAACCAATACGGAGCACGAATGATATACCTCCGTGATTTTCTGCTGGAGAACGAACCGGATGAACAAGTGAAACAAACCTTTTTGCGGGACTACGACCTTCTCAAATCGCTGCCCGCCAATTTGTTCGGCAAGTTCAAAAATCCGTTCGTATGCAACCCGCGATACGTCGACAACCCCCGAAACCCGGACAAACCGCTGTTGCTCCGTTCATCTTGCTGCATGTACTATAACAGGGAAGGCGGCGTCAAATGTTACAACTGCCCGCGGCTGACTCCGGAACAGCGAATGCGCATGCAGTGACGTCCTCCGAATGCGCATTGGAACAAAAAGGCTACCCTTCGGCGGATGTCAATCTTTCACAAGATGGCATCTGCTGATCGGGCAGCTTTTTCCCTTAAACAACAAAATTTTTGATTTTGGAACTCAAAAGATCGGCTTGACTTCTCAGCATTTCCGAAGATGAAGCCAGCTCCTGCATGACTGCCGACTGGTCCTGCACCGCCGAGGAAACCCGCTTTATGCCCATGGAAACCTGGTCGGCAATATCGGCGATTTTCCTTGTTTTTTCCAGCGTTTCCGCCATCTGCCGCGTCTGCCCGGAAATCACGTTGGCGATGTTTTCCACGCTCCCGGCAGTAGCCTGAACAGAGCGGTTCACTCTGATCAGCGCTTTTTTGACTTCTTCCCCGTTTCCGTATTCGCGGTTTGCGAGCTGTTCCTGGCCGGTAATTTGGGAAACGGCGCTATGAATGCCCGATTCGATGCGGGCGATTAATTGACGGATATGGTTCGCCGCTTCAACGCTTCTTTCGGCAAGTTTCCGGATTTCGCCGGCAACCACCGCAAAGCCTTGTCCCTGCTCGCCCGCTCTGGCTGCTTCGATCGATGCGTTCAGTGCCAACAGATGCGTCTGGTCGGCTATTTCTCCGACCATCAGGGATATGTTGCCGATTTCTTTGGCGTTCTCATGCAATTGTTTTACAGTCAGCCCCGACTCGCGGCTGGATTGCGCCAGTTTCATCATTCCGTCTGCCAAAGAGTCGACCAGCCTGCCGCTTTCCTCAATGATGGCGACCATTTCTTTGGCGACAGCCCACGATTGATCGGCGCTCTGTTTGATCTCTTCCGCCGCCTTAGTGATTTGTTCCACGGAATTGTACGTCTCCCTGGCCGTCTCCGCTTGAATAGCGGCTCCATTTGCGATGATTTCCGCGGCGCCGGCGATTTGTTCCACCTGTTTTGCCGCTAGAACAATGTTGCCGTTGAGAGAAGCGGCATTCTCGTTCGAAAATGTAATGTTTCCGGAAATTTCCGCAATCATCTGCCGCAAACTGTCGATCATTTTCTGAAAAGACAACCCGAGCTTACGGATCTCATCATCGGACTTGTGCACCGGAACAACGACGCGAAGATTACCGGTTGCCGCTTCGTTCGCCGTAACGGAGAGCTTTAACAGCGGTTTGGCCAGCCATAAAGCTCCCAGCCATCCCAACGCTCCCGACCAAAAAACGCCCAAAAGCAATATGATGGATATGTACAGCCATTCCGACATATTGGGAGCAATGAAATCTTTTAACAAAAAAATGAACAACGCGCTGCAACCGTACGTCACTACTGATACGCTTACAATACCGACAACCAGTTTTTTCACTATGCTCAATTTCAACTTTGCCGCCCCCTTGTTGGCAGAAGCATTTTTCCATCATAACAGCGTTTTCTTCCGCATTTCTATTATAAAACATTAAATCATTTTTTTGGGAGAATTACTGTGATATTTCTCACAATATACACCATTCTGCTATAACGATCCCGGCCGCGCCACACCACTTCGACCCCGTCCAAGGGTTAAAACGGTTTCAAGCATGAGTGCGCGGATCGATTTCCCCGAAGTTCCATACCGTAGCGGAACGCTTAAACGGGTAAAGGTATGCATCCGGGCGGGGAAAAGATTACGGTTTCAGCAACGCTGAAGCGGAAACGTAAATGTACCTTTCAAATCTGGCCATCACATGGCTTTTCTGATGCGGATAATGTTCATACAAGTAATCAAGAAAATAACCGGGTTTTTCGCTGTTGCCCGCAAACATGTCGTAATGTAAGGGAATCACGGTATCCATTCCGGCAGCTACGGCCAATTCCGCCGCCTCCCGGTAATTCATGTTTCCGACAATCCCTTTATGATTTCTGAAAGCATCCCGTCCATTAATGGGCAGCATGCCGACATCAATGGATTCCGCCTTCAACCTTTCCGCCAGGCCGGGATATATGATGGTATCCCCCGCATGGTACAACGTAACGCCGTTGAGTTGAATCAAATAACCGACAAACCGGTGACCCAGTTCGGGATCGCATACCAGTTCTTCATGGGCCGCAGGAACCGGTTTGATGCGGACATCCGCCCTTTCCCACCATTCATCCGTGCGCGCATCGACAAGCTTTTCAGCTTTGACACCCGAACGGAGCATTTGCTCCCGGCAAAATCCCGGAGCCATAAAGACGGTTTCCCGGCTATGCCGCGCCATGACGGAGATCGTAGCCGGATCCAGGTGATCGCCGTGTTCGTGGGTAATCAAACAATAATCGGCGTTCGTGATTTCATTCGGCTGCAAAGGCGGAGGGAACATGCGGTGCGGATTGTCCGACATGTACGGATCAATGTAAATGATCGTATTTCCGCCTTTCACGGCCACACTTTCCTGGCCTAAAAACCAGATGGCAAGCATGCCGTAAGGAACGTGCGTTTCGTTCATTTCCCGAATCAGCAATGCGCCGCTGCGTATTTTGTTATCCTGCATTCATCATCACTCCTTTTTTAATATTTTGCTTGCTGTCATGCATATGTTCAAGAAAAAATTTCCTTTTTATATAAAGTATACAGAAGAACATACGGAATCGGCCATAGAATAAGCCATAGTATGAGACTATCGATTCACTGTTGATGGTGCCAAAATATATGGCTTGAAGTGAAATTTTGCCTTCCTTCACTCAAACATCTTGTTTTCCATTCCTTGATCCAACAAGTCATTTGGAGGGATGGAATCGAAAACCAAAACTCGTCGGAAGACAATCATTTCACTTTCTCCCCATTTTGCACAATGAATCGACAGTCTCAGAATAAGCCATAGAATAAATAAAACGGGCCACTTCCGTGATCTGAAATTGGCCATTATTAGCCGGTTCTTGTATCATTGGCCATAATAGAAGCGATACGGGTCACGATACCAATCGGTTTGTCCCGGTTTTTCCAAAAAACGTTTTTTCTTCAGGGTGCGGCGTTTTAGGATATGGCGCGGATCAAGGATCGGAACTCCAGTTCTTCCAGTTTGGACAGCAGTTTGTCACGGTCGAAACGGAAAAGGCAATCGTCCAGCGGACAATCGATGTCGACGTTGGTGCGGATGGTGGCCAATTCGCGGGATAAATAAATTAGTTCCCGATTCTCCACCAGCCGGTCCTTCAATTTGCCTTTCACCGTATCGATCCGCTCGTAGATGCGGTCAATGGTATCATACTCTTCAATCAATTTTATTGCCGTTTTGGGACCAATATGCGGACAGCCGGGAATGTTATCCGACGGGTCTCCCATTAAACCTTTCAATTCAATAATATGATACGGATGCCGGACCCCTTTCAACTCGTACAAATTCGCCCCGGTGACTCTCTCATAATTGCCAAACCCTTTTTTTAACAAAATGACGCTCGTATAGTCATTGATCAATTGCAAGGAATCTCCGTCCCCGGTCAAAATGCTGACCCGAACGCCTGCATCGGCGTAACGGCACGCGAGAGATCCTATCACGTCGTCCGCTTCAAAGCCATTCTTCCCGATACAAGGAACATTGAACGCATCGACCAATTCCCACAGCAAGTTGAATTGCGGCACCAACTCTTCCGGAGGATCCGCACGGTTTGCTTTATAGTGCGGGTACAGCTCGTTGCGGAAAGTGGACTTGCCCATATCAAAAGCGCATATAACGTGGGTCGGGGAAAATCTTCGCACCGCATCCAGAAAATAACGGGTAAACTGGTATAATCCGTTCGTGCAAATTCCATTTGAATTTCTCATGTAATTCCCGCTCACGGCCAAAGCGTAAAAACCGCGGAACAACAGGGCAAAACTGTCGACGATCAACAGATGCGGCAACCGTTCCGGCATTTCGGAAGGGGGCATGGCAAGGTGTCTCCTTTCATTGGTTAATCAGATGATGAATCAATTGGTTAATGAATTGGTTAATCAAAGCGAAATGGTTAGTGAATTAGTTTTTAATGAATTTGGCTAATGGATTAGTTAATCAAAAGTACATCCGTTTTGATGCAAAAAAGACGAAATTCTCGATACCGCCTCTTTAAGAACCGCTTCCTCCCGGACCAAGGCAATTCGCACATAACCTTCGCCCTCTTCCCCGAACGCATCGCCGGGAATGACCGCCACCCCCGTCTCATACAACATTTCCCGGGAAATTCGGCGAGAAGTCCAGCCTTTCGGAATGGGGGCCCAGATGAACATTGTCGCTTTCGGCTTGTCGATCTCCCATCCCGCTTCGCGCAATCCTTCGATCACAATGTTTCTTCTCCGTTCATAAATGCCGCTTACGGAAGACGGGGTTTCGATATCCTCTTCAAGAGCGGCGATACCGGCCTCTTGCACGGCCAGAAATACACCGTAATCGATATTCGACTTCAATGTCCGCAATGCGGCGACAACCTCCGCATTTCCGACAAGAAAAGCGATACGGCATCCTGCCATATTAAAACTTTTCGACAACGAGTGAAATTCGACCGCGACTTCCTTCGCTCCGGGAATTTGCAGCACGCTGACCGGCTGAAAACCGTCGAAAACGATCTCGGAATATGCCAAATCATGAACGAGAACGATGTCATATTTTCGCGCATAATACACCGCTTCTTCAAAAAAGGAACGGTCGGCCACTGCGGTGAGCGGATTGCTGGGATAGTTGAGAATCATCAGTTTTGCTTTGTGCAGCACGTCCTGTGGAATTTGTCCCCAAACAGGCAAAAAGCCGTTTTCCTTTTTTAGGGGAATTTTGTAACCATGCACCCCGGCCAATACAAGACCGGCGGCGTAAATCGGATACCCGGGATCGGGAATCAGAGCGGTATCGCCCGGATCTGTCAACGCCAGCGCCAAATGGGCGAGCCCGTCCTGGGAACCCATTAATGTCAATACTTCAGATTTGGGATCCAACGCCACGTGAAAGCGATGTTGATACCAACGTGCCACCGTCTCGCGAAATACCGGACTGCCTTCCGATGCGGGATAACCGTAGTTGCGCGGATTTGCGGCAGCCTTTTGGAGCGCGGAGACGATTTTCGCGGATGGGGGCAAGTCCGGACTGCCGATTCCCAAATCGATAATCTCCTTCCCCCGCCGCCTGGCCTCCGCTTTCCATTCCTCCACTTCGGCAAAAATTGCGGAACCAAGCCGCTTCAGTCTCTGTGAGCCAACCATGCGAAACCTCCTCCCGGAAACAAGTAAGTGAACCCAATCATATAGCGAATTTGATGTGACTGAATCTATGCGAACAAAACGATGTGACGGAACCAATCTGACAACAAAGAAAAGGTGACGAATGAGAGTGAAAATGAGAATGGACTGAACACATCTTAGCCAACAAAGATAAATGGTCAACAAAATTAAAAGATTTTTGGGCACATGGTTATGGTTACAAGGCGCCGGCGATCCACCTCCGATTGGTTTCATAAATCATGTACACAAGAAAAGCGGTCAATGAGGCATACGCCAAGCCAAACTTCCACCGGTTGCGAAGGGATACCTCGTAGTAGGCTTCGCCGATGTAGGGGTGATGTTCGATTTGACTGCGAACGGTCACATGCAGGTCCCGGCCTTTCCGTTCATAACTGACGCTATGTACCGTAACTTGGTGGACGATCGCCGGACCGGGCATGCGAACGGTCTCCCGCAAACGGCACGCATCCCACCAAAACTTCACAAATTGTTGGCCGCTCAGATCGGAATACGCAGTAAACGGAAGAGAGACCGGCTCTTTGCCGAATAATTCGGCCATTTGTTTTTCCTCCATACGCCCGGCAGAGATCCGGGCGTGGCTGAAGACGGACAATTTTTTGGGCTTCCCTTTGCCGCCACACGTTTGCCGGACGAGTTCCCAAGCAAACAAGCACCAAACAAACAGAAACCAATATAGTTGAAAATACAGGACGAATCCGAGACCCGCGATCAAACCGAGCAACCATAACCAACGGCTTACCGCAACGGCAATCCTTCCTCCGTCGAGCGGGCGGATGGGCAGCAGATTGATCAGATTAAACAAAAAACCGATATCCGCCACAGCCGCCAGCAACGGTATCCCCCACAAATTCCCCAAACCGTAAACAGCGCAAGCGCCCAATGTTCCCAACAACGGTCCCCCAAACGCGATGAACGCTTCCGTTTCGGCATTTCGGGGATTACGTTTCAACAAGATGAGAGCGCCGATAAAAGGGATAAAAACGGGGGCTGTAACGGGCAATCCCTTTTTCTTTGCGGCAATAACGTGGCCGATTTCATGCAGCAACAACAGAACGGCCACACCCAGGGACAGTCCGAACGGCACAAAGAACGAGTAAGCGATGACGAAGACAACGATACTGGCTATCGGTCCGGCTGCCGGCCATTTTTTTGTTGAATAACCGGAGAAAATGTTCCTTCGGCGCCTGGGCAATCGCTTGGGGAATAACCTCCTTCCGGGAAACGGTCTCATCCTTGTTGCCATATGTTTTCAAATTCGGATGGTTTGAACCCGACCGTCACCTTTTTCCCGTCCGTCACGATCGGACGCTTGATTAATCTCCCGTTGCCGGCCAACAGGTCCACCATTTCCGGTTCCGACATATGCGGAAGTTTGTCTTTCAGTTTCATTGTTTTATAAACTTCACCCGCTGTGTTAAAAAACTTCCTGGTATCCAGACCGCTTAATTGGATGAGCCGTTCCAGATCCGCTGCCGAAGGAGGGGTGGAGACGATATCGATGCTGTCAATCTCGTAACCGCGTTCTTTCAACCACTTGAGCGCATTGCGGCAAGTTGAACATTTCGGATAATGGTAAACGGTTAATCGCTTCATCATGATCCTCCTTTTATACCGATTTTATGAGGCTGCGTTTCGCTGTTGTCGGGTTTTACGTAAAATGTTGCCTTCCTTCACTCAAACATCTTGTTTTCCATTCCTTTATTCAAGAAAGAATTTTAGAAGTTAGGAATGGAAATCCAAAACTCGTCGGAAGGCCATCATTTCACTTTCTGTTCGCATGAAAAGTTACTTCTTCGGCATCTTCCCATGTTCCGCTTCCGAATCGAATGAGGAATTTGAAAAATTAACCTTAACCTTTTCGTCGGACAGACTCCTGTTCATTATGTCTCTACCCGGGGGATGGGGATTCCGGTCGAAAAGACCTGGCGGCCGACGTTGAAACCGGGAAATCACCGCAAAGGTCTAAGGAGTTTGACCGCTTCGCAGCGTTTCTATCCATTGAATGAAGTCGTCCGGCAATTTTGCGGCAAATTCCATCCATTTTCGCGTGACCGGATGGGTAAAAGCCAGTTTGCTCGCATGCAGGGCATGCCGGTCCATAGCCAATCCGCCGGAATTGCCTCCGTACAGTTTGTCGCCGATCAGCGGGTGCCCAAGATAACTCATATGCACGCGGATTTGGTGTGTCCGGCCTGTCTCCAGTCTGAGACGCACTTTGGCCGCGCCAGGATATTGCTCTTCCACCGAATAATGGGTAACGGCGGGATAACCGGAATCGGTAACGATGCGCAGATGCGGGTGTTCAGGATCGCGGGCTATATTCGCGCGAATCGTTCCGCAACGTTCCTCCATCATGCCGTGCACCAGCGCAATATACTCTTTCGTGACCTGATTTGCCGTCATTTGTGCAGATATATGCTGGTGGACATATGGATTTTTGGCAATCGCCAACACCCCGGATGTTTCCTGGTCTAACCGGTGTATGGGACGAAAACGGCAATGTTCGCCCCGTTCGCGCCAATAATGGACGACTCCGTTTGCCAATGTCCCGGTGTAATGTCCCTTTGTCGGATGCACGACAATTCCGGCAGGCTTGTTGACGATCAGCAAATGTTCGTCTTCATAGATCGTTTCAAACGGAATTGGTTGCGGCAAAATATCTTCCGACTGTTCCTTCCGCATCCGGATCTCTATGACATCCCCGGCAAATACGCGGGAATTGACATACCTTCGTTCCCCGTTAACCGTAATGCCCTGCCCTGTTTTTTTCAAACGCGACAGCAACCGGCGGGAAAGAGACATTCTTTTCCGCAATACCGTTTTTAACACCAAACCGTCATCTTCGGGCGAAACCGTATGCGTTAACGGTTCATAATATTCTTCATCCACGTTCATTGGCGCCGAAACACTTCCCCGCCGCGCATATATTCTACGTCAGGCACCTGCTCGCGGCAGTTTGCGGCGCGCGCCATGGTAAAAAACAAATCCGACAAACGGTTCAGGTAACGCAAAATTTCTTTGTTGATCTCCTGAGCCGCCGACAGCGTCACGACCCTCCGTTCCGCCCGCCGGCAAACCGTGCGGCATACATGCAGCGCGCAGGAAACGCGGCTTCCCCCCGGCAATATAAATCGCGTGATGTCCGGCGTCTCGGCATCATACCGGTCAATCCAGCTTTCCAACCGTCCGGTCATCTCGGCGGTCACTTTAAACGGATGGTTCGTTCCCAAATGAGCCAAATCGGAACCGCAATCGAACAGCTCATGTTGCACCAGCAACAAATCTTCGCGCATGTCGGCGTACCGGTCCCCTTCCATGGAATGGATGGCCTGGCCGAGAAAACTGTTCAACTCGTCGATCGTGCCGCAAGCCTCCACCCGGGCATCATCCTTTCTGACCCTTCCGCCAATGACCCCGGTCTGGCCCGTATCTCCCGTTCGCGTATAGATCTTCAAAGCGGACTCCTCCTTGCCAATCTTCATTTCTCTTGTTCTTTGGTTGTCTGACTATCCTTGATACATACACTGCCGCACACTGCTCGTTTAAAGATCAGTTACTGTATGTCAACAATCCTCGCGCGATACACTGCTTGTCCAAAAACCATTCGTCAAATATCTCTTGTCCAATTATACTCTGTCCCTAACACTGTTTTTCATATCCGGTTTTACCGAAATTTGCTTCGGCATGAACTTAAGTTTAACATAAAATACCCTGCGTTTGAATGTTTGAAACAGCAAAACCGGATCCCCGCAGCGGGAACCCGGTTTTGCCTTTCATCCGGCCAGATTGGAAAATTTCTGCCGCCTTCGTTTGATAAAGCCGGCGGTCGCTGAAAATATCGGACCAGTTCCTGTCGTCGGGAAACTTTTCGGGCAAAAATTTTTGCAAAAGCCCGAAAGTTCCTACTGCCGCCAACACCGAATGCGGATGCAATGAAAAAAGTTTGTCTTTGTGGCGTTTGTAATATTCTACTGCCGCTTCCGCGTATTTTTCCACGCTATTGACAATATCGGCATTGACCATATCGGCCTTCCGGTCATTGGGAGTCAATTGCCGCATGTAATACAACATTTAGGCATCCGGTTCCAAATAACCCGGCAAATGAAACCCGTCCGATTTCATCTCTTGGTCAATTCGCAATGTTCGATCGGGGAAATATCCGAACAATTGGGGTTCTACGATCAAGCGCATTTTTTCCATTTTTTCAAACAAAAAACGAGCCTCGGTCCATCGCAATTCCGAAAAAAAAAGATACGAACTGATGGGAAGAAAAGGGGAAAACTGATTTCTGGAAACCTTCTGAAAAATGCCGCTTCAACAGAAAGAGCCGCGTGCGGCGGCTCTAGTGCTTCTTGTATTGTTGTTTCATATATTCATTAATTTTTTGATCCAAACGGCTGCTTAATTCGATGACCTCACGGGAAGTGAAGGACATTTCATCTCTGACAAGTTGTTCCATTTTTCGCCGCAAGTCGGCAATTTCATTCTCCAAAGAATCGTTTAGAGGGGAAAGACTTGATACCGAATAAGACCATCGTTCCGATTCATGCACACCCATGATGGACCGATAAGACGCAAGTCGATATTCCGGAAAAGCCATACCATCCCTCCTCACTGTTCTGGCTTATGTTAAATATACCAGTTTTTGAGAGGAATGGAAATGTATTTTCTACACTTGTCGGATCTTTGTCATAAATTGTCCAATCCGCTCTAAAGCTTCGATCAGCTGATTGACCGAAGTGGCATAAGAACAACGGATAAATCCTTCCCCGCCAAGACCGAACACATAGCCCGGCACTGCGGCTACCTTCGCTTCGAGCAGCAAACGCTGGGCGAATTGTTCCGAACTCATGCCGCTGGAGGCAATAGACGGAAACGCGTAAAACGCCCCTTCCGGTTCATGGCATTCCAGACCAATTTCGCGGAATCCTTTCACGATGAGACGTCTTCTTTGATTATACGATTCCACCATCCGGTCTTTCTCGGGAAGTCCGTTGCGGAGGGCTTCAAGAGCCGCCGCCTGGCTCATCGTAGGCGCGCACATGACGGTATACTGGTGGATTTTCAGCATAGCCGATATGAGATCCGGGTGCCCGCAAGCGTATCCCATGCGCCAACCGGTCATCGCAAACGCTTTGGAAAACCCGCTGACCAATATCGTGCGGTCGATCATTCCCGGCATGGAGGCAAAACTGACGTGTTTGCCGTTGTACGTCAGTTCGGCATAAATTTCGTCCGATATGACGATCAGGTCATGTTCCTCCACCACTTTCGTGATCGGAAGCCAGTCTTCATAAGTCATGATTGCGCCCGTGGGATTGTTGGGATAGCACAGAATGAGCACTTTGGAACGCGGCGTAATTTTCGCTTTCAACGATTCCGCAGTCAGTTTAAATTGATTATTTGCCGACGTCTCGACCCCTACCGGAATGCCGCCGCCGATAAACGTAATCGGAGAATAAGAGATGTAACACGGTTCCGGGATCAAAATCTCGTCGCCAGGGCTGATCAAAGCCCGCAGTGCGAGATCGATCGCCTCGCTGCCCCCTACGGTCACTATTATCTGTTCCTTGGGTTCATACTTGATCCCGAAGCTGTGGCTCAAATACTCGGCAATCGCCTCGCGCAATTCGTATTCGCCGGCATTGGGAGTATATTTCGTTCTTCCCCGTTCCAGCGCATAGACAGCCGCTTCCCTGACGTGCCACGGCGTAGAAAAATCCGGTTCACCCACACCGAGGGAGATGATGTCTTTGCTCCCGCTTACCAGATCGAAAAATTTCCGTATGCCCGAGGGAGGAATCGCCCGCACCAGCGGCGACAAATAGTCGCTCATCTGCTTTTTCGGATTAATCGTCATCGTATGTTGTTTGCTCATCGTCACAACTCTTCCTTCATGGTGAAATCAAGAGACGGTGGTCGTCTTCGTTATTTTCGAAGATGATTCCGTCCTGCTTGTATTTTTTCAGGATAAAGTGAGTCTTCGTGGACAACACCCTGTCGATCGGAGACAGCTTATTGGAAACGAAGGCGGCCACTTCCTTCAAATTTTTGCCTTCAATTTCCACCAGCAGATCATAAGCTCCGGACATCAGATAAACGGACTTGACTTCGGGATACAAATAAATACGTTCCGCAATCGCATCAAAACCGCGGCCCCGTTCGGGAGTGATCTGCACTTCTATCAGCGCGGTCACTTTTTCGTCTTCCACTTTACTCCAGTTGACGACCGTCGCATATTTGACAATCACCTTGTCCTTCTCCAGCTCGGCCACCGCCTTGGCCACTTCCTCCTCCGTGACGTCGAGCATGGTGGCAAGCAATTCAACCGTCCGCCGCGCATCCTCTTTCAGCAGTTCCAAAATTTTCAGTTTCAGATCGTTCAAAAAACTAACCTCCCGCCTTGCCCCCTGCCAAGCAAGGGCATTGATGTGCTGTCAATGTCATTTATACCACTATACAACGAATTTTCCCGTCCTGCAAAGAGAATATATTTTTCGAAAATATTGGAAAAGAGATAAATTTTTCAAAAACATCGTATCTTTGCGAACGCAAAACCATAAACACGCATTCATTCATCACGTGTGCTATCTTATTCCAGAAAAAAGAGAAAAAAATGAAACGAACCGTTTAGATTCGTCTGCTTTGAAAAACCGATGTACGTCAGACGATGGACCGGATCATACTTCGGCTACGGACTCCTTTTTCGCCTCAACCGGACACCGAAATCGTCTTTTCATGGGAATTTCCTCCGCTGATTTTCACGGGAACTCCTCCGCCGATTGTGTATCTGAAATGGATGGAGTGTCCAAGTGGATTAGGGGGCTAATAGAGACTGTCGATGCACTGTTGATGGTGCAACAATATACGGCTTTACGTGAAATGTTGCCTTCCTTCACTCAAACATCTTGTTTTCCATTCCTTGATCCAACAAAGAATTGAAGAGGTAAGGAATGGAAAGCCAAAACTCGACGGAAAGCAATCATTTCACTTTCTGACGGTTTTGCACAATGAATCGACAGTCTCTAATATAAACTTATCGATCCCTATAGCCGCGTATATGACCTCACTGGCTACATTATCCCGGCGAAGGCTGAAGTGAATGCCGTCAATGGCTGAAGTGAATGCCGTCAATATACAACACGGAGTACGGCTTCTTGAGAGGAAGATTCTGCCATGCATGTTCGTCTTGCAGCACGGTTTTCGTGATGTTGCTGACTGTCGCCGGCGGGCAGGGCGTTCCGATGATGCATTCTCCGATAATGCACGTTCAGATGCTGCATTCTCCGATGATGCATTCGATAAAATCCGCTTCACGTTGCTCATGCCACCTTCTTACATGCGGATCACAGCTTCTTCAAGACAGCCGTCACGACGTTGGTAGGGCTCGAACAGATGAATTTTAAACACGCCTTGCCTGTCGCGGGGGACTCGGAGATCGTCGATCTTGCCGAACTGGAAACAATGGTACGTCATCTTTGTGGACAAAACTGTACGCTATTTCTCTGTCTATTGGGGAAATTTCCATAATTGCGGACAACCATTGTTCTTATTCTGCCTGATGTGGTGGGTCAGGCCCCCTTTTTTGAAAAATAAGAACCTCCATTGTCCGCTATAACCATTTTCAAGCCGCTTTTCAGCAAAATAAGAACCACATGTGTCCGCTAAATTCGTATAAACACGTATCGGAATCCATCAAAACCCATCAGAAATCATCGGAACCCATCAGAGTCCGTCGGAATCATCCAGAGTCCATCAGAAACCATCCAGAATCCGTCGGAACCCATCCAGAATCCGTCGGAATTCCATCAACATCCATCAGAATCCAGAATCCATTAGAAAAGCGATCTGATCCACGGCTTTTTCCGCTTCATACAGGCTCTGATTCTCATTTCGTTAAGATCAAATGAATCAGGTTAACAACTAGCATTAATAAAGACTTGAAAAAAAAAAGCCTATCGGCAATCATGTGCCGGTAGGATGATTTATGCCGATAGGTTTTTCATGCCGGTAGTCTTTCAGGCAGTCTTGTTATTGACCGGCTATATCTGCCGCCCGTTTACCTTAGGCCGTTAATTTTGCTGGCAAAAGTTAGTTTCGTAGCGAAGGTTCGCTTCAATGGTGACGGCCCGTTGCGCTGCGATAGTTCGTTGCACTGGCGGTGGCCAGTTGCGCAATGAAGGTTCGCCGCATTTGCGGTGGTCAGCTTCGCAAAAGTTGGCTGCACCGGCGATAGCCAGCTGCGTAGCGAAGATTCGCTTCATTGGCGATGCCTGTTGCGCTGCAATGGTTAAATTCGCTGGCGAAGGACATGATACGGAAGATTGTTGAACGTTTCGTTGAAACCCGGCTCGATCCAGGCTTTCCCGTTTTGTTCCCGGACTTCGAAAAAGTACAGAATAGGAAACGGCGAATCCGTATAATGGCCGGGAATCACCGCGGAATACCCGGATCCTTCTTCCACAGACATCACTTCCGTCCGGTACGGCTCAGCCTGGTTCACCCGGCGATAATGTAACGTTACAAGCGGGGCGTGGCTCCAGTCAAGCTTCAACCCGTCCGGTACGGTCAGCCGGATGGTAATGTCTTCTCCGCGGACAAACGGTTGGGGCGGCACATGAGAGAAAAGGGGTTGGTTCACCGTTTGATCTGTCCCGGTATCGCCTTGATCCGTCCCGGTATCGCCGGTTTTCAGCCCGGCATTCGCCGCTGTTCCGCGGCCGCTCGCTGCGGCGAGTTCGGCTTCCATCTCCCGCAAATCTTCCTCGATTCCGGCCAGCCGGTCCGCCCAGTGCCCCCGCATGAGGGAAACGTAACCGAAAGTAATGTCAGGAACGTATCTGTCCTTCGTCGCCTCGACGATCCTGAGCCAGGCATCCCGTGCCGTGCGGTAATGATCGACAGCCTCCCGCAGTTGCTCCGGATCTCCCGAACGTTCATACAAAGCGTAACTTACCCCGGCGCGCAGTTTCGCGGCGAAAAATCGTCCCAGTCCCGCCATGGCGGCAATATCCGTCGCCCACCGGAGCAACGTGCCGAAAGGAGGATGTTCGTTGCCGGCATGCGCGGCCGTCAGCATCTCCTTCAGATGAAACTCCGCCTGATCCGCGAGGGAGGACAGCCAGCCGGCCACCGTAACCGGTGTATATTTTCCGCTGCGCCGATTGTTTATCAGGTCGTCGGCATAATCGTTGATCCGGTAAAATAATGCCGGATCCAGCGGGCTGACCGAACCGAACGTATGCGGGGGAGGCGAGTCGAAGCCGTACTTGGGAGGTTTCCCGCCCTGCACAATCCGCATATTTTCGTACATCTCCGGCCAAAACCAGTTGTTCGACGCGGACGGAAGATAAACCGTTGTGACCAAGGGGAGAATCCGGCTGGCAAAGCCCATGGCCTGCTCCGCCGCTGCGGCGGCAGCGCCGAATTCGCTGCGCAGATAGCGTCTCCATTCCTCCGGATCCGCATCCGGATTGTAAAGATGACGGCCCCAGATCCGGTACGTGTACTGATAGTGGGCCCAATCACCCCGCTTGCCCGGCGTATCCCCGATATAAGGATCCCGTCCGGCCGCCGTTTCCGAACCTTTTCGTGATTTGAAGGAAAGCGGCTCGCAAATTTCCACCCCGATACTGCCGCAGAAAGAACCATGCCGGCCGTATCCGGATGCCAGAGCCGGATCCCCCCAAATCAGCACGCGTTGCGTGCCGGGCCAAATCCGGTGCAGCACCCCGTATTTGCGTCCTTCCTTCAGGAAATCCGCATATCCGTAACGGGTGAATCGGCGGGACGTGTAGGTGATGATTTTATCTCCGTCCCCCTCCTTCGGTTCCCTGGGCAATTCCGTTTCGCGGATTGCCGCCTGATGATAAGGCAGGCCCATGTGTTCCGCCCAGTATTTTGGGGAAACCGAGACCGGCAGCCCCGTTTTTACGGCAGATTCCAGCAGATCGTGCTCGAGACCTTTCGGGTGCAGGTCGAGATGAACGGGGCGCCCGGCACGCTTGACTCCTTCAAACACCACTTCCCAAAATTGGCGGGCCGGTTCCGGAATGCCGCTTTCGTAATGAACCCGCAGAGTGATCCCGTCAATTTCCGGGCAGCGCTGCAAAAGTACGGTTAACGCATCCCGGCAATAGGGGGCGTGGATGTCCGGGGACATCCCTTCCACCGTATACTTCGCTTCCGGGCTGTCTTTCATCTCGTAGGCGTGCGTCCAGAATCCGAGATGGAATTCCAGGTTTCTCCTTTTCGCTTCCCGTCCGATAAACCGCAACATTTCCAGATTGCGTCCGGCTTCACCTTCCGCCAATTCTTTCACCCGTACCTCATAACCGGGCACGTCGACCAAAAACGGATAGGCGAAACAAAAATAATTGTCGCGAATTCCCGGATCGTGGCCATGATCGTATCCCATTCCCAAAGCAAGATGAATCCGGTTGAAGCGGTGAATAGCCAGATTCGTCAGGTACTCCTCCCAGAACGACCGGTCGTAAAACCATGCTTTGTCATCTTTCTCATTGGCAAACGTGCGGAGGATGCCGCGGACCGGATTGGCCGGTCTTCCCGTTATTTCCGCTCCGTTCATGAGCGCGGCCAACGGGTCGTCCGAACAGGCTGCACGATCGGCCAGTTCAAGTACGGCATACATCAGCCCCCGGGTATCCGGAGCCGACGCGAACAGCGAAGTCCCTTTCCCTGCGGCGGCCTTGCACAACACGAACGACTCGGGCTCCTCAGGAACCTCGAACGGGGTAACCGATCCCCGCATGACATCACTGCCCGCGATCACAAGAGTCACCCCATCGGCCGCTTCCATTTCCGGAGCTGGTTTCCCGTGTATGGCTTCGTCAATTTCCAGGCCTTTTTCAAGCAGACATTGCTTTAACCGTTGCACAGCCCAATCAACGGAAAAGTGCGATGCCACCGGGTCGCGGCCTAAGATCAGGCGGATCCGGTTCCGGGCGCCGTTTGCGGCGTGTTCACTCATAGCAATTGTCACTCCCCAAAATGTATTTATAGCTGTTTCAGCCGAGCAACTCATTGGCGTTTGTTATACCCCCGGCCATAGAATCCATCGGCTGCGGTTCAGCCTCCAGCTATAGCTCCAGCCAGTACGGCCATCGGCCTGCGGTTCGCCATCGGGCCTTGTATAGCTCCGGCCTGTGCGGCCAACGGCCCATGGTTACAGTTCAACCGGCGGCAAAAGGCGCAACCGTTTCGGCGAGCTCAATATCTCTGAGCACATCGCAGGTATAAAACCCGTACCCGAACGTGTGCTTGACCCTGGCCATGAAATACGGCTTGTTGTGAAGGCTCCAAAGGCGGTTGAGTTCTTCCCAGTGAACCGACGCCTGCCTAAGCAGCCCCACGGCCTTTTCCTTGTGTCCGGAATCGCCGTTCCGCTGGTAACGGCACAGTTCCAGCGCGGCAGAAAATTTGCACGCATAATACCGGCCCATTTCCACATAAGCTTTCAAATCGTACAACGTACATTCCGCATGGCCGCCACACCATCCTTCTTCTTCCAGTTTCTTTTCCAATCCGGTTGCCACGGCCTCGGTCCGGTCTGCCGCTTCGCGCAATTCACGGATAATGTCGGGCGGCGTTTCCCGGTAATCCCGCCTCTTCGCCTCAAGATGCCCGTCATGCTCGGCCTCCGCATATTCCGCTATGCCCATGACTTTCACGCCGGGCATAGGCGCGCCTTCCATGAAGTCCAGCACCGTTTTAAAACCGCTGACCTGGGACAGGCAACTCTCGGCGTGCCACTGGAAATCGTAATCGATCCAGAACAGCCGGTTGACGGCGGGGATAATTTTGGAGGCGTGGCGCAGTCCCTCCAGGAATTGCGGGGCATGGTCAGGCCCGTAATAAGGCGTCAGCAATTGCGTCCAAACCTCGTCGCCCAGATCGGGGTTGTATGAGAGCCGTCCCCAAAGCTGGAACTGGAACATATGCCGCTCGAAATCGTATGTCCACGTTTTATGACCATGGTCGACATGCTGGAAATCCCGTCCCCAGACATAACCGTCGGAACCCCAGTAAAATCCTTTTACGTACGGTTTCAGCATTCCTTTCACATAAGCGCGGACATAGTCAGGATCGCCCCAGCGGTGGCAGAATACGTCATCGTTGCGCACCGTATAACACACCTGCGTGTTTTCCAGATCAATGCCTTCCCAGGCCCCCCACAGTTTCTCGAATTGCGGCTCCGGGTGGGAATAACAATGGGCGTTCGAATATTTCCAACTGATGTAAAACCGGTCCGGATGAAACAGCGGCTGCACCAATTCCTTGATTTCTTTTCCGGCGTTTTGCATGTTCGTCCGGTGAATGAACCTGATATCCCGGCCCGACTGTTTGATCGCCTCGATATACGTATCGACGATCCAACGTTCCCGCTCGTATCCGTCTCCGTCCATCCATTCGCTTGCGGAAGTTCCCAAACCTTTCAATTCCGGATACGTAATCAAAATTTGCAGCACCATTTCGCGGATATAGTCCCGGATCACTTCCGATTGGAGGCGAAAACGGTTCAAGGGCAACCCGACGCGATGAATGAGGTTATCGTACATATTGCCGAAATCGCCGACAATTTCCGGCAGCCCGAGACCGCGGGCCGCTTCGGGAATGAGGCGGATATTCCAGGTGAACAGGTAAACGTCAATACCGCGGTTGGATGCATACCGGAACAGCTCGCGGAAAAACCGGATATTCCGGTCGATCTCGATATCGCTGAACGGGTTGGCCGCCCTGTATTTTGGCGAGACAACCATCAGATGGTACGGATGCTCCGACCAAAGGCTTAAACAGTTGTACCGGTTTAGCGCGAGCATATCGAGATACTTTTTCCAAAATTCCATATCCAGGCATGTTTCCAGGTTCATGACAAAGGGATCGCCATTGTCGAAAGGAGCATAAGGCAAATTGAATTTGATGCCGCGAATGCCAAGGGCGGGTTCCTGCGTCACTTCTTCACCGTCGCCAAGATCCGCTCCGCGCGCGAGCCGTTCCGCCCATTCCAGGCAGCCGTACATCGCTCCCCGGGAGTCGGAAGCTTCGATGAGGATCTGGTCTTTCCTGCGGCGGATCCGAAACGCTTCCTCCCTGTATTGGGGACTTTTCCCCCGCGGCGTGGCGAGCCGCTCGACCGTGATTCCGTTTACCGGCAACTTGCCCGGCGAAGGGGCGAACCGTTCGACGTAATATTTCTCCAAACGTTCGAGGCTTTTCTTGATCTGGCCGGCTCCGAACCGGATCATGGGATCCTTGTGGTCGTACACGAGCAACATCAGGGCATAACCTCCTTAAGGACTAGCCTTTGATCGAGCCTAGCATAACGCCTTTGGCAAAATACTTTTGCAAAAACGGATAGACAACCAGGATCGGCACCATAGACAACACGATCGCCGCCATCCGGATCGTTTCCTGCGGCAGCACCCTGTCGTCGGAAACGGAACCGGCTTGGCCGACGCCATTTGAATCGGAATCAATGACCAGCGACTTGACGAGCACTTGCAGGGTCCATTTTTTGGAATCGGATAAATAAATCAGGGCATTAAAATACGTATTCCAATGGCTGACCGCAAAGAACAACGTAAACGCCGCAACCGCCGGCATAGACAGCGGAACGATGATGCGCAAGAACACCCCGAGATCGGAACAACCGTCGATCCGGCCGGAGTCTTCCAGCTCAGACGGCAACGATTCGAGAAAACTTTTGATCACAATGAGGCTCCAGGCGTTCGTCAACGAGGGCCATATCAATGACCATAAGGAGTTCAGGAGCCCAAGTTCTTTGACAAGCAAATAATTGGGCACCAGCCCCGCGTTAAACACCAGCGTAAAAATGACAAAATTGAGGATGAGATTGCGGCCGGGCATCCCTTTTTTGGTCAGGGCGTAAGCCAGGGAAAACGAAACAATCAGGTTGAACACCGTGCCGACAAGCGTGACAAACACCGTATTGCCCAAAGCGTTCATAAAGGTGTTCGTCGACAAAATGTACTGATACGCCGCAAGCGACCATTTTTCCGGAATGACGTAAAATTGCAAAGGCACGTAAACTTTCGGATCCGTGAACGAAACCGCAAAAACGTAAATAAAGGGAAACACGCATAGCAACGATATCAAGGCCAGCAGCGTATAATTCACCCAGTCAAACACCGTCAGCTTTTTTTGGGCGACAAAACTCAAGGGCTCGTCACCTCCCGTGAAAAAATCGTCATGTCAATAAATCCCTTCATGCCCCATTTTCTTTACAATATAATTGCTGGCCAGCACAAGCACCAGACCGACAAGTCCTTTAAACATGCCGACGGTAACCCCTATACTGATCTGGCCGCGCAATATTCCTTGCGTATAGGCAAAGGTGTCGAATACCTCGCCGACGGAAATGACCAACGGGTTCAGCATGAGCAACACCTGTTCGAAGCCGACATCGGCCATATGGCCCAAACGTAAAATGAGCAAAATGATGATGGTCGGGCGAATCGCCGGCAGCGTGATGTGCCAGATTTGACGCCAACGGTTGGCGCCGTCCACTACGGCAGCCTCGTAGCGCTGCGGATCGACCCCGGCCATCGCGGCCAGGAAGATGATCGTCCCCCAACCCGCTTCTTTCCACATGTTTTGCAACGTCAACAGCGCCCAGAAATAGTTGGGATTCGTCAGAAAAGATACCGGTTCGCCGCCGGCGGAAGCAATCAGCTTGTTGACGATCCCGACATCCGTCGACAGAAGGAAGAAGGTCATGCTCGCCACGACAACCCAGGACAGGAAGTGGGGCATATATACGATCGACTGGTTGAGCCGTTTGAACACCTCATGACGCACTTCGTTGAGCATCAAGGCGAGAATGATCGGCACCGGGAACATGAAAACAATCCCAAAAAGGTTGATGGCGAACGTATTGCGCAACATCAGATAAAACCGTTCGTCGCGAAACATCTCCGCGAAAAATTTCACGCCCACCCACTTGCTGCCCAGGATTCCGGTATACGGACTATATTCCATGAACGCGATCAGAAGACCCCACAGCGGTACGAATTTAAAAACCAGAAAATACACGATGCCCGGGAAAGCGAGCAGATACATATATTTGTGCTGCGCCATCCGGCCCCCGAGACGGGACCAGTATCCCCTGCGCCGGACGGCCGCCCCGGTGGCGCCGTTGAATTGTGTGGCAGATTTCATACATCCAACCTCATTTCTCGGAAGTGATGAGCAAGGATCATGGACAGGAAGGATCACGGTTTCGTCGCCTTTCTCCCTGACTAATCTTCCTCACGCACATCACATACATTCTTCCTTACGTACATCCTTCCTCACGTACATTCTTTCTCACGGACCGTCCGGAACCCGACGATGAGCGCATCCTTGCCCGGGAGGGTTGCGCGCAAGATGGTGCCTTCCTGCGAATAAAGGGAAGTTCCCCAGTACTTGCGTCCGATCCGCCATACCCCGTATGCCGCCGACAGTTCCATTTCGACAGACCGCGTTTGCGGATTCGGGTTCAGCACCCATAGAAACATTTCTCCGGAAGGCGAACGCGAGATCCGCGCCTGGAGGCCAGGGTCCGATAACCGGACATGCGGTGAAACGCCCGCCCAGGCCAATAAACTTGCGGTGAAGGCCAGATGGCCGGGATCTGCGTGACCGTAGTACCCCGCCGACGGAAACGTGCCGATCAACAGCGTCCGTCCGCGCCCGTATTCGTGTTCCACGGCGGCTATCTCCCCGTCGGGATAATAACCGGCCGCTTTACCTCCGGCCAGCTTATACGACTGCCTGTATAACCTGCCGCGGACAAACCGGCCCGAAAAGGAGAAGGTCAGTTCGTCCGATATGTCCGGCATAAATTCCACCCGGTTCTCCGTTGCGCCGAACAGCGGGGAGAATCCGCCGCCCGGCTGCACCGGATCGGCACGCCCCCGGTCCCCAAAGTAAGCCGGGCATCCTTCACTGATCAATGTGCCGCCGTTTTCCACCCATTGGCGAATCCTGCCGGCATGTTCCCGCGTCACCATAACGGGATAAGGCCAATAAATCACCCGGTACCGCCCGATATCGTCAATGTGCACCCAGTCCGGCTGAATGCCGCTGTCGAAAAAGCTGCGGTAGGCCCCCCACATCGCCTGCGCGTAATAGTTGTTGCCGCCGCTTTCGCGCTGCAGCAAATGGTCGAAATATTGCGTCTCCGGCAGAACAAGAATCCCCACCTCCCCCTGGACGGGCGAGGACTCCCACAACGCGCGCTGTTCGTCCGCGTTTGCCCACCGGGCGATGACGGATGCCATCTCCGAGCGCGGCGTTCTCTCCCCGTTCATGGCATAAGGGCCGAAAGCGCCAAACAGCGTGCCGTCCAACAGCGGCCGCCAGCGGGGAAAGAGAAGCCCCCGGGCTCCGCCTGCGAAGGAGATCATTTGCCAAATGCGGATATCTTCCGGTTCCGTCACGCGCCCGTCTTCCTTCGGCCGGCCCAGCACCTGCGGCTGCAGCCAGAGCGGACCGCCCTGCGCTTCCGCGTGCCAAAAGGTTTTGCCCCGCGCCGCTGCTCTCGTCAGATCAACCGCATGCCATTGCTTCCACGGTTCGCTTCCTTTCCGCGAAGCGACCCATGTGAAGCCGTACACATCGACTTTGGATGCGGCCAGCCAATCATCCGCGCCCATTGTCGCCATCTTGTCGATACTGCCGGCAATACCGTGTGCCGTGATCAGGTTTTTGTCGTCCAAGCTGCGGATCAGGCCGATGCGCCATTGCATATGTTCATAAAAATTTTCCTTGCGGAATTCCAGCCAATCCAGACATTCCGGAAACGGGGCTTCCTTCAGAGGAGGCTGTACCTGCTCCCATTCGGTATAACTGTAGCGGTGCCAAGCGGTGTTCAACGCCTGCAGGCTGCCGTATTTTTTCTGAAGCCATCTCCGGAATTTCTCCTTGGTATACGGGCAATAACAGACGTGCGGCGAATAGTTGCATTCGTTCCACACATCGTAACCGGCCATAGCGGGATGATCCTTATAACGCAGGACCAGTTCCCGCAAGAATCGCCCGGCAAGCTCCCTCGCATCCGGGCAGTCCAGGCAAAAAACGCCCTGGGAACCTTCACCGAACCCGCCGGTCGCGCTGCTGGCCCCCATTACCGTGCTGAGCGGTGTGCCGTCCGCTTTGACGCATACCGCGTGCGGATAAGCGTGAACCGCCCATTCGGGCACGGAGGTGATCATTTCGGCGATAATCGTGGAGATGCCATGCCGCGCGGCAAGGTCCATTTGCCTGTCGTAATCTTCCCAGTCATAGCGGCCCGGCGATGTCTCAATGGAGCCCCACATGAACCAGTGCCTCATCATATTCATGCCGTCCTCCCGGGCGGTGGCGTAATCGCGTTCCCAATCCTCGCGGGGCGGGTTCGACTTGCGGAAATAAACGGCTCCATACGGCAATAACGGAAGTGTGCGCCGACTGTTCATGGAAATCCTCCTGATATCGATATCGAGCGAATAAAGGGCGGTCCCCAACATCGCGGCAATGAACGCGTTGCCCGCGGGTATAAGGCCGCCCTTCGGAATTCAGGATTGGTCCGGGAAATATTCGCGGTATTTCTCGGCAAATTCCCGGTACGCTTGCTTAAATTCCGGCATGGCGTTCAGCCTGTCGACGTACGCTTTATATTCGTCCATCGAGATTTGGCCGACGATCGCTTTGGTCACCATGGCCTGCCAATCCTTCTCATACTTTGGCCACGTTGCCGTCCACGTGTCGGAAGCGATGACCGAGAAGATCGACAATTTGCCCAGCTCGCCGTAACTGGCCGTTTCGGCAATTTTTTTGTCGTTGTACTCTTTTGGAGCCGACGGATTGAACACCTTCATTTTGTTGTTGAACGCCAGGGAGAACACCTGATTCGCGTTGGTGGTCACTTGCTTGACCCCAAGTTCAGTCAATTGCGGCTGTCCGTCAATCACTTCGTGATGCACGCCTTCGATGCCGAAATAGTTGAAATCGGTGAATTCCATCGTCGTAGTCATTTCAATATAGTCGAGAATACGCTTCACTTTCTCTTCGGGCACTTTTTTGGAAATATACATGCCTCCGAACGTCGGGTTTGCCAATTGCGCGGCATACCCTCCGGGCCCTTTCAACGGGGGCAGGGTAATCACCTCGGCATTCGGCTGCACTTTCTTGATATCCTGTTCCCAGGTGTAGTCGCGCCAAATATTGCGGACATACGAAGCGGCGCGGCCGGTGGAGAACATTTCTTCCGCCTGCGTTTTCTTGATCGCCGAAAATTCCCTGGACAGGATGCCGTCGGCATACAGTTGGCGGAACCATTCCACCATCTGCGTATAATTCGGCGTCAAATTGGAATGAATCAGCCCGCCTTCACTGTCGAAAATGGGATCCAGTCCTCCGAAGGCGGCAAGGAACGTGCCGTCGCCGTCCGCGATCAGGAAGCCGTGGCCGAGAAGGCCGACCGTATCGTTCTTTCCGTTGCCGTCCGGATCGCTGTCGACGATCTTTTTCAACGCGGCCGCATATTCTTCGATCGTCGTCGGAACCGGAATGTTCAGTTGGTCCAGCCAGTCCTTGCGGATTTTGATCCCCAGGTCGATGGTCGGACGGTTCCGCGGAAGGCCGTAAATTTTGCCGTCCACTTTCATGTAGTTCCAAACATTCGGGCCGGCATTGTTTTTCATGTTCGGGTAATTGCTGAAATCCCCGAGAAACGGCGTCAAATCCCAAAACGCTCCCTGTTTGATCGCATTTTGCAACGTCGGGCGCGTGTTGCTGGTCGCCACGATGATTTCCGGAAGATTTCCGGAGGCAAGCACGAGGTCAAATTTTGTGTCGTAGTCGCCGGATGGAATCCATTCCACTTCCAGTTTGGTGTTGGTCCTTTTTTGCCATTCCGTCCAATACTCGTCGTTCATGTCGGGAACGTCCGCATAGGATGGAACGACCATCTGCAGTTTGAGCGGTTCTTGCGGGGGCGCTTCATCCGTCTTCGCGGCGGATTCTCCCGTATTGGATGCGGTTTCTCCGGCATTGCCGGTTGCGGATGTTTCCGCCTGTTGAGACGGCGGCGATCCCGAACAGGCCGCCAGCAGGCAAACAAGGAACACTGCGGCAAGCAATGCGCCCGTTTTTAGGCGTTTGCCCTTTTGCGTTACGAACTTCCTTGACATACGAACCCTCCTTATAAACATGTAATTGTATTTCCGGAAAATGCATTTCCGGCGTTTCCCGCGCCGCCAAAACAGCGCTTTCAGTATTGATCCTATTCCCATTGCCGGCGGCAGGCCAGCGACAAATATTTACGAATCCCTATATTTTTCCTTATGGGGCAAATTTTGTCTTCCCGTTCTGTTTTTGTCTCCTCTCGCCTATCGGTGGGCGGCCCGGAAGGAACTGGGCGTCATCCTGGTTTTTTTCTGGAATATGCGGCTCATATTGCGCTCGGAATAGCCGATGCGTCTGGCAATATCGGAAATGCTCAAATCCGTCTCCAGCAAGAGCCGTTTGACTTCTTCCACCTTGCACTCGACCACATATTCCAAAAAGTTGATCCCCATCTCTTTTTTGAATAACCGGCTTAAATACGATGGACTGACACCAACCAGTTCGGCGCATTGCACCAACGACAGTTCATCCATGCAATGCTCGCGGATATGCTTGCATACTTGCCGGATCAGAGAACGTCCCGCCGTTTTTCCGGACCCGTCGCTCACTTGTTGATACAACGGGAACAGGACGTCGATGAACCAATCGTTCATTTCCCTTGTCGTTTCCTGATGATGCAACTCACCAAATAAATTGAATTCCAGAATGTCGAGGATGCTGACCCCTTGCTTTTCCAGCGAGGACAAGATCGAGGACAACAGCACGTGATAGCTCTGGCTTATAAAATTGTAAGATTCGGAACGGCGGACGGTTTCGGCGAATTGTTCGAGAGCGCGTCCGGCCTCGTGCGCGTCCCCTTTTCCGAACGCATAAATGATAGCGTTTTCCAAATATCGGGGATATCTGTACGACGCCTGCTTCTTGGAATTTTCCAGATCCTCGATATATAAAATGCTGTCGGTATCCCTGTACATCCGGTATTGCAAAGCGATGACCGCTTCCTTGAACGAAACGGGCACATCGGCGATATGGTGATAAAGACGGCCTATGCCGATCGTCGCTTCAAAGGATAAATAATTTCGCAAAGATTCGCGGACCGACTGGGAGTAATCGAGGATTTCCCCCGGTATTTTCCTCTGGAACGATTCGGCAGGCCATTGCAATAACGCCACGCCATGCCCCTGGTAAGAGAAAACATGGCCCTTGAGTTCCGTCTGTTTGTCCAACAGTTCCTGCATTACATTGGTCACGGCGAAGGCGACGATCGGTTTGTCCCCCGGCAAGAAACGTTTTCTTTTTTTCATTTCTTCCACCTGAACGACAAGGACAAGGTAGCCCGAATTGACCTCAAGCCCGTATGTCCGGCAATCCTGGATCAACAATTCGCTGCGCACGTACTCGCCATCGAGCAATCGTTGCAAACATCTCTCCCGCAAAGTCGGCTGCAGCCGCTCCATGTAGCGTTCGAGCTTTTCCGTTTCCTGTTTCAAATAATCCATACATTCTTTCAAGTATTCGAATTCATTGTCACGGCTCGGGATGTGGCTGCCGTTTAACGACCGGCCGAATTCCACGAGTTTTTGAATCGGGTTATAGGCCATAACGGTATTAAAGTAGGTCAGAAGCCCGCCGATGATGAGAAAAAACAGAACGATCAGCAAAGTAAGCAAGCGGATCCAGAGCAGACGGTCGGCTATCAGTTTTTCGGGGACAACGGAGATATACGTTCTCCCCAACATGTTTTTCGAATACGTAAAATGCGCTTTGTTCTGGTCGAAACCTTCGGTGTGCAAACTGCCCACGTTCGCCCCCGATTCGCCGATTTGCCGAAGAACCGGATGAACGGCCAACTGTTCAAGGAATGTCCCGAGTTTTTCGTTATCCAGTTTCGAAATGCCGGGAAAATTCACGATAACCATTTCGTTTCCGGAAACGATGATGGCGATATCCTTATGCACGACCTGGCGCAATTTCGCCAAATCGACCTCAAAAGCCAAAAATCCTTTCCACGGCGAACCGTTATTTCCGGATAGCGGCAATTTGCGGACAAAAGTAATTTGATCGTTTGCCGGCGAGCGCATGCGCCATGCCGAATTGACTTCGAGGGCAAGCAACGCATCCCAGTCTTCCCGTTTCGGCAAATCCTCCTTGCTGACCGCTCCGTACTGATTTGTCAGGACGGCATCTTCCTGATTCGTATAAAACATGATATCGCTGGTCACATAGTTGCCGTTTTTAATTAGCGCCATCTGATCCAGCAGCGCCATATGCCATACCAGACTGTGGTCGGCCATTTGTCCGTTGAATACCTGATAAATGATGGGATCCCCGGCAAGTTGAAGCGATTCTTTCTCAACTTCCTGGAAAATGTGCTCCGCCCGGTCTTTAATCTCAATCAGGGATGATTTGCTTTCATCGAGTATTTGCTGCCTCACGCGTTCCATGGAAAAATTGTAGTAGATGGTGCCGGCCAAAACGATGGGAACGCATATGGATATGCAACCAACCCATATCAACCGAAAAAAATATCGACGAGATGTAGGAAAAACGGATCTTCCAAGCGCTGCGAATTTCATGAATTTCTTCAACAGTCCGTTCATTGCCCCTCCTAAAAAGCTTCAGTAGTCATCTGTTCTCCGACATATCCCGCACCGGATGCGATCCAAATGATGGACATGATTGACGGCACAAAATGGCTGCGCTTTCATCCTGTATTAGCCTCTATACCGCTTTCGGTAGCAGTCTCTGCATCATTTTCTGTATTAGCCTCTGCATAACTTTCTGTGGCAACCTCGGCACAACACTTTTTTGCGACGATCTTCTACGCGATAACCCTGTGCAAAAACATTCTATGCAACAAACCTTCCGTGCAAAAACTTTCGGAGCAAAATTTTTTCTGTGCAAAGATTTTCCGTGCACTATCCCTTCTTTGTATCAACCTTCTGTGTAATTGATTTCTGTCCAGCAACCAGCAGGAGGGCCATGTTTCTTTGTCATTATATACAAATAAAAAACGGCGCCATACCGACAATTATTGACCTGCAAAAACTTGCAAAAAAGTAGCAGTTTGGGCAAAAAATGTCTGAATAACGGTAAATGGCAGGCAGCAATGGGGTAACCGGGAAGAAAAAACGAAGGAGACCTTTTCGGAAAGAAAAGACCGTTGGCAGGGATCGATTTGGAATCGTAAGGAGATCATCACCGAGCCATATGGAGATCATTATGGAGATCATCACTGAAAGCAATTACTGAGATCATCATTGAGTCATGATTGAGATCATCTTTGATTATCGGGATCACAATTGGGACCATAATGAGATTAGAATTGTGATTGAGATCGGAAAGAGGGACGTGATATAACTCATGAATCGGGATTCCGGACCGGGAGAGCTTTCGGAAAGCGGCCCCCAGTTCGGATACAAGAAACCGGCCGGCTTGGAAATTATAGCGATCAAATCGCCAAAAACGCTGCTAACACCAAGTATCGGGACAAGTTCACAAAGAACACAATCATGCCGATGACCGCCGCAATAACAGCAGCAAATCCTGTCTTACGCCGGCCTTTGGCCAGTGCCACCACCCCGAGGCTTAACACAATTCCTGAAGCAAACATCAGGATCGTCAGCAACCAGATTGCCAATTGCGTATTTTCCATGGGCACCTCCCGCAAACCATTTTACTTTGTTTGGCGAAATAGATATGTACAATTCCTATGCAGATGAAAAAGGCTCACATTCTTCACTATGGACATAATTGGCCTTGCGCATACCCTAACCCGCTGGTCACATTGGGATATACGCATATCTTAGCATAAGGAATCATTTTTTTCCGTGAATAATTTTTGAATCTCCCGTCATCTTTGAATCTCCTATAGATTCCGCCATAGGGATTGCTTCCATTTTCAACATTACTTCAATTTTTAACATAGGATTTACCTTGGTTCCACTATAGGATCACTTACAATTTTTCGCCATGGGAATCACTTAGGATTCCGCTATAAGGTTCACCTTAGGATTCCGACAGAGGAATTACGATTTCACCATAGGTTTGCTTCGGATTCCGTTGATTGCGCACCTCTGTCTAAAAATGTAACGAACCCAGATCACCTTATTTGGCCAGTTTGGGGCTTTTTCAAAATGTAATGAACCCAGTTAACCTTATTTACCAAAATTTCCGTTAAATCTGATTCATTTGAGAAAAATAACGTGATCTGGATTCGTTAGTTTTGAAAATCCGCTTATTTTGAACAAATAGCGATGATATGATTCATTAGCAAATTTAAGGTCAGGGATCGTTGCTTCGTCGTCATGATTGTTGCCTGGTTGCCGGGGACTTCTGTATTTGTCCGGGATGCGCTTCACCGTCGGGGACGCCAATTTGTATGTCAAGGATGTGCTTTATCTTTAAGAACGACGCTTTGTTCATCTGGGATATGTTTGGTTCACCAGGGATATGTTTGTTCATTTGGGATATGCTTAATCGGATGAGACCTGATGAGTACATGATCATCCGATGAGTACATGATCATCCAAAGAGATCCGAGTGAGTGCATAACCATTCAGAAGGGATCCAAGCGAGTGCATGATTCATTCGAAAAGATCCTCGAGTGAATGTATGATCATCCGATTAGTACAAGATCATCCGAAGAAATCCGAGTGAGCGCATATCCTCCGAAGAAACCGAAGCGGCACGGCATCTTTTTACCATTTTGTCTATCACCACAGCCATTTGTCATCATCACGGCGCATTTCTTTACGGTTGTCTCAAAGATTTCCAACTTCCGCTTCTATTATCCTTATTATTTGATCCCTATTTCCTATTCATATTTTTGCTCCCAATTTCCCATTATAATAAATCCTGTTTATAAACACTTGCGCTTTTGAGGGCGTTTGGACTATCCTGAAATTGGTTACTTTTGACATTTTTTCGAAACGGTCGATTTTGGGCCAATCTTGGAGAGAGCGGGCACGGCCCTAACGGGTTGAGGAAAAAAATGATAGTACTAATATCAACTGATAGCACGAAACAACACAACAGATGACAACACATCATCACGTGCCAAAAACACAATGATACGCCGATACGCCGTTCGAACTCCATACTGACATTTTCTCGGAACAGTTACACCCTGACAATATCACAGCACAATAATACGGCGTTCGAACCTAGTGTCGATTTTTTCCGTTTTATGTTAGAATGTGTAATATGGCAATTTCATAAAGGAGAACTCCGCATGCGTCAAAGTTTGCAAAACCAAACGAATCATAGCGTCATGACTGCCGACGCTCCGATGAACTATTTAATATTTTGGACATTGGCCGGATTTGTTTTGTTGTTCCTGTTCATCGCCCCGTTCCGCACCGCTTTGTTCAACGGAATCTTCATTCAGTATGAACGGGACATTTACGCCGCCGTCGCCTGGAGCGCAATCTTTTTGCTAATTTTGGCCGTTTACATGCTTTTCCGCCGGGATCATCCTGCGGTCTCCGGCTGGCTTTCCCTGCTGGCCTGGGGAATACCGCTGGCCTATGTCATGTCGTTCATTTCGGCTGTTTCCCCGCATCAGAATTCCATTGCGGTACAGTTGAACGTCATGTACGCAGCATTGTTTACGATCAGCGCCTATCTCGCCAGAAGTTTGCGCGGCGCATACATCATCCAGTTCGGCATTACGGCTTCCGGTTATTGGGTTGTTCTATACACCTATTTGAATTTATTCGGCAACGCGTACTATACCGCGGCGGTGACTACGGATCAAGGGTTGCGGCTGACTTCCGTCTTTCAATATGCAAACGCCTACGCCGGCTTTTTGATCGCGTTGTTGTTGTGCTGTCTTTACTATATCGTCGCTTCCCGTCGCTGGTATGTCGCCGCGGTTCATGCGGTCATGCTGGTGCCGCTTTTGGTCGCTTTTCTTTTGACGTTATCCCGCGGCGGACTCGTTTTGCTTCCGGTCATCCTGCTTGTCATTCTGCCGCTCATCCCCCTTGTCCGGCAGCTTGCATTTTTCTTGTACCTGTTTATCGGACTCGGGGCGGCGTTCCTTATTACGGACCGGGTGCGGTCCATCGGGGTGGAAATGCTGAAACGCACCCAACCGGCCGGGCAGGATCCTCAGACGTTCAGCCTGTTTGATCCTTTATCATTGCAAGGTTGGCTGACGCTCCTGATTGCGGCGGCCGTTACGGCGGCAGTAATCGTTGCCATCCAAATGCTTCTTGTGCCCAGAATCGAATCCAGGCTGGACAAGCTGTCCGGTTGGCAATGGTCCCGGCTGTTGTTGCCCGGTCTCTTGTGTATCGGCGGAATCCTGGGCATCTTCGCGCTTTCCCAGCTCTCCCTGTTTGGCAAATTTCTGCCGCAAGCGTTGCTGCAACGGATCGAGAATATTAACTTCCAGCAGCACAGTGTGCTGGAACGGCTGATGATGTTCAGGGACGCGCTCAAAATCTACGGGCAATATCCCGTATTCGGGGCCGGGGGCGGCGCATGGAACAATTTGCACCTGAGTGTGCAGGGAGCACCTTATATCCCGCGTCAGGCGCACAGCTTTTATCTCCAGTATTTGGACGAAACCGGGACGTTCGGCTTGCTTGTTCTGCTCGCCCTGTTGGGTTGCGTATTCTATTTCTATATCCGCAGGATAGGCTTGAACCCGGCAGCAAATAACGGGCATTCACTGCCGTATTATTTGATTGCCGCAGCGATCCTCATCCACAGCGCAATGGATTTTGAGATGAGTTACGGATATATCGCTTCCCTCGTCTTTATTTGTCTGGGAGGAATGGCAGCGGCCATACCGGATCAGTCGCGTCAGGAGGAAAGCTGGTTGAACCGGTTATGGGACGCCCCGATACGAAAAATAGCTTACCCGGCCGTTCTGGGTATCGTGGCGCTGGCGACGCTGATTGTTTCCATGGTGGATTTGCGCGCCAACGCATATTTCTACGCGGCGGTCGAAGCCGATGAAAAAGGGCGTCCTGCGGAAGAAATTATCGCCCACCTTGACAACGCGTTGAAGCTTAACCCGAACCACCCGACAATCATCAAACAGAAGATTGCGTTTTTAAACCGGATTTACTTGCAGACCAAAAATGAACAAACGTACCGGGAAGCCGGGGAGCTGATCGAAAAGCTGAAAAACAGAGAACCGTACAATGTGGACATGTTCGAGGCCGAATTCGGCCATTACTATATGGCAGGCGATCTGGAAAAAGCGTTGGAGGTCGCATACCGGAGACTGGAAAGCAACCGCTGGGGAATCAGTACGATTCAGGATGTTCCGAACTGGTATGAACGCGTCATTGGACTGAATTCCGAACTCGGCCTCGCCGCAAGGGAGGCAAACGATACGGAGGCAATGAACCGATATTGGGACGCTGCGATCCGGGACTACCATATCGTGCTGGATAAATTGGAAGAATTGGAACGTCTGCCCGAGGAACAACTGCACGAACCGTTCGGCGTAACGCCGGCCATGGCCATCAGTATCGGACAAATCGAATTTGTGCGGGGCAATTATCAGGAAGCGGCGGATGCCCTGAAAGCCGGCCTGAACAAAAATTGGCAGGAAGAAGTCAACCGGTTCGTCACCCGCTGGTATTTGGCCGCTTTGCAAAAAATGGGGAAGGAAGACCAAAAATTGTACGACGAATTTGTGGGCCAATTTCCGGAAGAAAAACAGGAAATCGCCGCATTGGCAAACCTTCGTTCGTAAATAACGGCGCCCCGCATAACGTTTGTTGATGGAACAACACCATTGATGACGGCACATCATCGATGGTTGAACACCGTCGCCGAGGGGGACACATCACCGTTAATGGCGGAACATCCTCGGTGACGGCGGCACATCATCCGTTATGCGGGGCTTCTTTTCAGGTTCCGATTTCTTCATTTGCTTCATTGGCCAACGGCAATTCGAATGTAAAAATACTGCCTTTTCCCGGCTCGCTTTCCGCCCTGATCGGCATGCCGTGCAAACAATTTGGCGAAAATACTGCCGCGGCGCGGCCTCATTCCGTGCTCACCTCGAACTTGTAACCGACGCCGCGGATCGTTTTCAACGACCAATGAGGGACGGGTTCGCCCAGCCTTTCGCGGATCCGTTTGATATGAACGTCCACCGTGCGTGGATCCCCCTCAAAATCGATTCCCCAAATCTGGTCGATCAACTGTTGCCGGGTAAACACTTTATTGCTGTTTGCCGCCAAAAAACTGAGCAATTCCATCTCTTTACGGGGCAAGGAAAGACATACCCCATTGCAAATAACCCGATACTGTTGAAGGTCAATGACAAGCCCGGGGAATCCGATCGTGTCCTCTTTCAGCAACAGCGGATTGGAGCGCCTCAGGACGGCTTTGATTCTCGCCATCAACTCCTTTGGATCGAAAGGCTTGACCATATAATCATCGGCCCTCAGTTCCAGTCCTTTAATTTTATCGTAACTTTCCCCTTTTCCCGTAAGCATGATAATGGGGATTTTGGAGTGCTTCCTGATTTCTCTGCACAGCTCCCAGCCGTCCATTTCCGGCAGCATCAGATCCAGCACGATTAAATCGGGAGGGTTATCCAGCCATCGTTGGTAACCTTTCGCCCCGGTTTCCGCCGTTTCGACCAAATAACCTTCTTTCTCCCCGTACAATGTAATCAATTCGCAAATAAAAGGATCATCTTCGATAACCAACAGTTTTACCGTCCTCATCGATTTCCTCCGTCAGAAATTACCGGGAAACTCTCTGGCTATCTCGGCCACTTCCCCCTCAAAGATCTTTCCCGGCAAAGCATCGACCGTGACTTCCGCGGGAGTTCCCGTTTTGATCTTCACCACATCCAGTTCGTCCACCTGAACATGGACAACCAGTTTCCCGTAATTTACAATTTCCGCAATCTGCATATTTCCGGTCACTTCCGTTCCCGCAACCACATCAAAGGAGACAATCTCCCCATCGATGGGCGCCGTGACCGGATCCGGAGGCGCCTGCTTCTCTATGTACTCCCGGATTTTTTTCCGGGCATCATCCATTTCCAGTTGCAATTTGGCTATATTCGCTTTCAATTCATCCATCTGATTGTTGCCGTTCAGGGCTTGCTGCTTCAAATTCAATTGGGCGGCTTGCAGATCCAGCTCTTTTTTCCGCAAATCGAGTTCCAGTTGCTCAATTTCACTGCTCACTGTTAACTTTGTAGGGATATGGCATGCAGCCTATGCGCCGAAATGACGGTACGATCGTCAAGTATGGGGCATACTTCGCGGTAAAAGCCGGAAATAAAAAAAAGGCTATTCCGCAAATTTGCAGAATAACCTCCGCATGATCTTTCGCACAGATGATTATTGTCTGAATCCGGACTGTTGGGAGAGGAATTGCCCTTGCACCGGCTGGTAAGGTTGCGGCGCATGTGAAGCCTGCGCAATGTTCGTTTGCATGTGTACCGATTGCGCCAACTGGTTGCATATTTGCGAGACTTGCTGCATGTTTTGCAACGCCGTTTGATGGCCTTGCAAGGCGTTTTGAATAAGTTGAACGGCTTGGCGCTCACGCTGGGCCAAATGTTCCAACTGCTGAACATTTTGCTGTTCCTGCTGGAGCATTTGCTGATACATCGCGCTTGCCTGCTGGGTTTGCTGAATTAATTGGTTGATGGTTTGCTGGCATTGGTTCACTTGCTGCTGCAGCGACTGGTTTTGCATGGAATACATTACAATCTCCCCTTCGACGAATGAAGTAATGGCTAACGAGTGTTATGTTGATCTATTATTGGCCAAATTATTCGTTGTCTTGAAAAACGGGCTTTTGTTTGTTCAGTTGCGGGTTTTTGAACAAGTTTCTCATGCAAAACCATGCCAGCAAAGGAGAACTTCCGACCCCGAGCATGAGCCAGTTCAATGTGCCCGGGGTCGTGCTCACGGAGATCACGATCAGGAAAATGATCACGCCCAGAATACGTCCGGCATTCAACGAAAACTCCCGCAAAACGACGTATTCGACGCGGTTTTTGACGCTTTCTTCATCCCGGCCGATCAAATCATACACCGTCGACGTCATCGGTATGGAAAACATGGGATAAAACAAGGCAACCGATATGCCGAAAAGCAGCAAAGTCGTCAGATCCACTTTCCAGAAGAAGAAAAGAATCGCGGACACGATCGCCGCGGAGCCAATGAACATCCCGAGGTTCCGGTATCGGGGTTTCAGCCATTTTCCCGCTGCCATAAAGCTGAACAAGCCGATGGCGGAAGTGACGAGAGAGTAATTGCCAAGCGACATTTCACTTTTGGTGGAAATGTAAACGAGAAGGCCGATGATGAAAGCAAACAAACCTTCGCGCAATCCTTGGGCGGCCAACGCCGCCCCGGCCCAGGCCCAGTGGCGATGTTCCTTGAGGCTGCGGAAAAAAAACAGCCATTCGTACTCGCCCTGCGCTTTGCGTTTTTTGAGAAAGAAACTGACGATGACCCCCACCAGAAATATGGCGAGCGATATGGCAAAGATGAGCCGGTAACCGGCCGCATCTTGCATGCGGGTGATGAGAAAACCGGAAATCCAGGGAGCGATCATGCCGGCGAACGATCCGAGCAAACCGGACCAGCCGTTAAACCAGTCCCGGTTATCCCGGTCGGTAATTTCAAAATATACGACATTGAAGGCGAGCCAGAAAAAACCGCCCGCCATCCCCTGCACCACTCCCAGCAGCAAAACGGATTCCACCGCTTTGGGTCCCAGGAGAAGCACAAGAAGATAGAACAACGCGGAAACGGCCACGCCTAACCGCAGGCAATTCATTTTGTTGTGCTGTTTCACCCATTTTCCGGCCAGCCAAAAGGTACATGCCCCCGTCAGATGGGTGGTCAGCGCAAAATAGGCGATAGGATGAAATTCGTTCTTCATTTTCCATAAATACACATTCACAAAAGTTCCCGATAAAGCGTTGGCCGCAACGAAAAGACCGTTGACCAGCAGCAGGAGCTTCGCTTGCCGGTCCAATCTGCCGCGTGCACCGCGGGAAGCATGGGAGTCCGAATGATCATTCCGCACGGAATGGGCAACGGGGAAGTGAACTTTCGTCTTTAGCCGCATACAACCACCTTGTGTTGAAATCAGGGTACCTTTGTTAACGTACCCTAAAGCGGCGTCCATTAGACCTGTATCACAATATTTTCCAAACGGCTTCCGACCACATGGCCGTCTAGCGGGCTTCCTCCGATTGGCGGGCGGATTGTTTCAGTTTTTCCATTACAGCCAATCTGTCGTCTTCGGAAAGAATGTGCCGGACGCGGAAACAGACCGGACAAGTGTAGATGTGCACGGAGAAATCTCCGGAAATGACCGGTTCTCCGAGCGCTTTGGGAATGACCGGCTTAAAGTGCGATGCGGAAAATTCGTAATCGCCGATATACAGCATGTCTTCCCGGCACGTCTCACATTCCGGCGTGACGTCTTGTTCCTCCCTTAAACGTTCCACCATCGCATCATAGGCTTCCAATTCGTCCTGTTCGGCCTCATCGAAATCGTCCAAATCCGCATCGTCATCGTCCTCGTTATCCCCGCCGTCATCCGTGTCATCGAAGCCGTTCCCATCAAAATCCAAGTCATCCAAATCGTCGAGTTTGCCGTTGCGGATATCCGTTTCACGGGTGTTGTCATCCGTGTCATCGTCCCCGATGTCCGGGTCCCGTTCGATTTGCAAACGAATCGTGCGGTAATCTTTCAATTCGTTGGAACAATACGGACACAAATCTTCCGGGCCCGTCTCCGGATCCCATATAATCTCCATATCGCACCAAGGACATATTTGTGAAGATGGCGCCATATCAATTCCTCCCATAACCTTCTGCCGAAAAGGACATCACTTGAAACCGGTTGTTTTCAAAAGAAACACGTCTTAAGCGTTATGCATAAAATAATAAATCCCGACTGCCAAAAAAATGAGTGCGGCGGCAAACAACGCACTCCACAAATATTTCACCGGTTCGCACCTCCCCAAGTCCGTACGCCGGCCCTTTCAGGTGACACAAGCTCCAATCACATAAGACAACGATACCGAAAGAATCATCGACAACAATCCGACAGCGCGGTTATCTTTTGCAATCTCTTCATCGATTTTGAAAAACGGAGTAAGAAATTCGAAGATAAAATAGGCCAACAGAAGCAAAACAAATCCGAATGCGGCCCAAATCAACGATTCCGGAAGGGTGTCGTTATTCAGAATTGAGAATCGGAAAATATTTCCGATCCCGAACATTTTCCCTCCCGTCGCCATGGCGACAGAGACATTTCCCTTTTTTATTTCTTGCCAATCTTTGTATTTTGTAACCATTTCGAAAACGGCCAAAAATACAACCAACGCAACGATGGCTACGGAAAAGTATGCCAATGTCTGCAAATACGGATTGGCCATGAACCGGTACATCACATCGTTCAAATCATTTCCACCGCCTTTTTCGGGGCTTCGCCTTTCTGCCGGCAAACGCATGAAGAGACTAAAGAATGACGATTCTTCAGTCTCCGGTCCGCCACGGGAATGGGAAAAAGCTTTGTTTTTAAGATTGCCGTTTTCTTTCGGCCAGTTTCGCTTTTAGCGCGGCAAGTTCATCGTCAATGCCGTCATTGGCCTCCAATTGCTTCAGTTCATCGTCAAGACTGCGGTTTGCGGACAAAAGATCGCCGCTTGCTTCCGCCTCCGCTTCCAGTTGCGCGACCTTTTCACTCATCCGCTCGAAGCCGCTCGCCGCATAATCGGAACCGAATCCCGCCAGGGCGCGATTGATGTTCTTTTGCGCTTTGGCCGCTTCCGCACGGGCTACCAGCAAGTCTTTTTTATTTTTCATCGCCTCGAACTCTTTCTTCATTTCCGCCAATTGGCTGCGCAGACGGTCGGCGTTGGCTTTGGCCGTATCGTATTGCCGCTTTAATTCGTCGGCGCGGGTCTGGTGCGCTTTCTTGTCTTGAAGGGCGCGCCTTGCCAAATCTTCATTGCCCGCTTCCAGGGCCTTGAGCGCCTGTTCTTCACGCTTGTTCACCATTTGCAGCGCTTCTTCGTATTGTTGTTTGAATTTTTTCTCAATCGCGATCTGTTTGGCTACCGCCGCTTCCGCGTCCTCAATGTCATCCGCCATATCCCGCAAAAATTGATTCAACATTTTTACGGGATCTTCCGCTTTGTCCAGCAAATCGTTGATGGAAGCCATCGTTAAATCACGCAATCGTTTAAAAATGCCCATTCGATCTTCCTACCTCCCATGTGTGAAAAATGTGCGGTGCGCGCATGAGAACTTATACCTTATCATACGAAATGGCCAGAAAAGAGTTTCAACACATTACTTTAATTCGACGACTGTCACGCCGCTGCCGCCTTCCTGGAAATTGCCGAGACGGAAACTGCCGACATGTTTGTGCTTGCGCAAATATTCCGCAATCCCGTTTCTTAAAACGCCAGTACCTTTGCCGTGTATAATATACACTTGGTTCAAATTGGCAAGAATCGACTCATCCAGGAAACGGTCGACTTCGAGCATGGCATCTTCCAAATTATGGCCGCGCAAATCCAGTTCTGTCCGCACATTTTCACCGCGCGAGCGCTTGACGGTAGGCATGACGGGGGTGATCGTATGGGCTTCGGATGATGCGGACGGTAGTTTTTCGAGATCGTCCGGAGCGACTTTCATCTTGAGAATCCCCAGTTGGACAATCGCTTCGCCGCCGGACATTTCAACAACGCGCCCTTTCTGTCCGAGACTGATCACCCGCACTTCGTCTCCGGGCCGCACAGGCTCGGACCGCCCTTTCCCCCCGGATCCCGGTATGGTTTCACGCGATAGCGGCTCGGCTTCGTCCAGACGTTTTTTCGCTTCGATCAACTTGTGTTCTTTGATGGACGAACGTTCTTCCATGGCCAGCTTGCGCAATTCGGAAATGATCTGATCCGCTTCGGCGCGCGCCTTGGCAATAATTTCGCGGGCTTCTTGTTCCGCCTTGGCCAACAATTTGTCGCGTTGGCGGTCAAACCGCTCCCGTTCCAAGGCCAATTCCTTCCGGAGCCGTTCCGCTTCGCGGCGTTCCTGTTCGGCTTTCTCGCGTTCCGCTTCCGCTGTCACCCGATTTTGTTCCAGCGTGGCGATCATCGATTCCACCCGCTGTTCACCCTCTCCCAGTTGATCTTTTGCCATCTCGATAATGCCGCGGCTTAAGCCCAACCGCTCGGCAATGGCAAACGCGTTGCTTCGTCCGGGGACGCCGACCAGCAGGCGGTAGGTCGGGCGCAAACTGGCGATGTCAAACTCCATGCTGGCATTAATCACCCCTTTGCGCTCATACGCGTAAGCCTTAAGCTCGCCGTAATGGGTTGTGGCGATCATCCGGCAGCCCATGCGTTGAATATGTTCCAGAATGGAAATGGCCAATGCCGATCCTTCGGCCGGATCCGTCCCCGCGCCAAGCTCGTCGAGCAATATAAGACTTTTGGGAGTCATTTCTCTTAAGATCTGGATAATGTTCTTCATATGGCTGGAGAAAGTGCTCAAATTTTGCTCAATGCTTTGTTCATCGCCGATATCCGCGTAAACCCCGTCAAAGACGCATAACTGGCTGCCTTCCTCGGCGGGAATGAACAATCCGGCCATCGCCATCAGGCTGAGCAAACCGACGGTTTTCAGCGTCACCGTTTTTCCCCCGGTATTGGGACCCGTAATAATCATGGTCGTGTATTGATTGCCCAGCTCCAGATCGATCGGCACAACCGTCTCCGCCGGAATAAGCGGATGGCGCCCTTTGCGCAGTTTGATAAAACCGCGGTCGTTCATGACCGGCAATGCGGCCTTCATTTCTCTGGCAAGACCTGATTTGGCGAAATGGAAATCGAGCTCGGCCAAGCAATCCGCATTCTTCTCAAGCGCCTCCGTCTCGCTTGCCACCGCGGCGGACAAAGCGGACAAGATCTTTTCTATCTCCTGTTCTTCCTGCAGGCGCAGTTCCCGCAATTTATTATTCATCGATACAATCACGTCCGGTTCGATAAACAGGGTGGCGCCGGAAGCGGATTGGTCGTGTACGATTCCGCCGAAATGATTGCGGTATTCTTGCTTGACAGGAATCACATACCGCTCGTTGCGTATCGTAATGAGCTGATCCTGCAACATTTTTTGCACATGGGGGGTTCGGATCATCTGTTCCAGACGGTCGCGCACCCGCGCTTCTCCGGTGCGGATCTCGTGCCGGATCCGGCTCAGCGCCGGACTGGCCTTGTCCATGACCTGGGCCTGCTCATCGATGCAGCCGCGGATTTTTTCTTCCACTTCACGCCCTTCGCTGATTTGTTCCGCCAAAGCGGCCAGAGAGGCAATCGGATGTTGTTCATGCACGCCAAGCAACAGACGCTTCAACCGCCGGCCTCCGGCAATCGTGTCGGCGATATCGAGCAATTCCGCGGCGCTCAGCATTCCGCCGATCCGTGCCCGCTTCAGGGAGGCACGGATGTCCCGTATTCCTCCAAAAGGCGCCCCTCCCTTCAGGCGATCGACCAGACAAGCTTCATCCGTCGCTTTCAAACGTCTCTTGACTTCGGCAATATCGTTGCTCGGACGCACTTGTTCCGCCAATTGCTTTCCCGGTTCCGTCGCTGCGTGATGTGCCAATTTTCTGACGATCTTGTCGAACTCCAACGTTTTCAGCACTTTCCCGTTCAATGCGAATAAATCTCCCCTCGATTGGTTACATATATCCGGATGGGACGTTATCTGTTTACATGTTATTATATCCAACCTCCACGGAATCCGCCACGGTGGAACAAAACACCGGTCCGCTTTTTTTTTTCAAAACGGAATTTCGAATATGGTTCCGGGATATTCCGTTTTCCTGATTGTGGCTTCATAATTGGCAGCCGGGTTGTAAACAATAGAAAGTGCAAAGGTATCCGAAAGTTCCGTTTCCGGTCCTTAAGGAAAAAATTTGAATGATCTAAAGGAGGTTGCAATATGCAGTTTTTGGGACATGTCGTAAGGTTTATCGTTGCAGCCCTGGTATTGATGTTCGTCGGCTGGGTCGTTCCCCAATTTACCGTGGGCGGTTTTTGGAGCGCATTGTTGTTGGCTTTGGTGATCGCGATTGTCGGCTGGATCGTGGAGGGGATTTTCGGAAAACGGGTCACCCCGTTTGGCCGGGGAATCGTAGGTTTCATCGTTAGCGCCCTGGTCATATGGATCTCCCAGTTTATTGTAGGGGGAGTTTCCGTTTCCGTCATCGGCGCGATTTTGGCCGCGTTGGTCATCGGCATTATCGACCTGTTCATTCCCGTGGGCAATCCGTTTGAAGCGGGAAAAAGAGAGTCAAGATAACGGGTTTCCAAGGCAGTTGCTGTTCAGAATGGATATGCCGGTTTCGCAACGAAGAGATCTTAAATGAAGGGATCAATCACAAGGGGAAGGAATCCCCGATTATGATTGATCTTTTTTTGTCCCTCCAATGAGACCGCCGCTTTGTTCATAATATTGTCAACAAGCGTTCACGACTTAGCCACTGCAAATTTGTGCGGCAAGGTTTATGATGGTATCAGCAATGAACAATCGAATCATTGGAGGGGATATCCATGGCAAAAAAATGGACGGCGCTGTTCGTTTCCGTTGTGATCATTGCGGTGCTCGGCGCTTGCGGCGGCGGAAGCAAAAATGAGGCTGTCGACAGCAACGTTACGCCGACTCAGGAAATCACGATCAAAGCGACCAATTTCAATTTTGACCAGAATGAGTATCGCGTGAAGAAAGGCGAACCTCTGAAAATCAATTTCGTAAACGAACAAGGCAACCACGGGATAGAAATCAAAGGACTGAATGTGAATTTAAACGGGGCAAAAAACAATCAGGTCATTATTCCGGAACAATCCGGCGAATATGACATCATTTGCAACATTATGTGCGGAAGCGGCCATGCTGCAATGGTTTCCAAGCTCATTGTAGAATAGTCTCCGTATATAAAAAGAATAAAGGGCGGCCTGAAAGATCAAAATCACTTTAAGGGCTGCTCTTTTATTTATTTTTTATGCTGCCCCTTTAAGCTGCCCCTTTAATAATATTTTCAATATTTTCGCCATGATATTTTCACCATAAAAAAAGTATTTTCATCATGAAAAAAGACCCCCATTTCCAGCCGTTGCAAGAAATTACAGGGTCAAACGATGTCGGCGGCTAAATATGAAACGTTTCCTTGGGTTTTTTCGGGTTAAGCAAATCATGAAAAGGGTTGACGATTGACGGTAAATATTCTTCGATGACACGCGCCGCCTCCGAACCGGCAAGTTGTTGCTGCAACGGCTCGGAAGGAATCGCTCCCATGACATGGATAGCAACTACGATGAGAATCGCGGATCCGGCAAAACCGAGCAAAGCGCCGCAGACTTTGTTGACGAAGTTCAGGCCGGGAGCTTTCACGATGATTCCCGCCAGGGCACCGATCAGATTGCAAGCCAGTTTGGTCGCTATAAACAATAACAAAAAAGCAGCCGCATTGTTCAAGTACGTTTCCAGCCGCAACCCGTCAAGGGGGAAACCGTACCCGGCGCCGTCATCCGTCACGGGCCAGGGAATATACGGACCGATCCATCGGGATACGTCGCGAAAGTATTTGTACGCCGCAAGATACGCAATGACCAGACCGGCAACGGCAAAAAACTGTTTCACAAGCCCGCGCCCGTAACCGATGGCCAGACCGCTGGCCGCAACGGCGATCACACACAAATCGATGATGTTCAAACCGCCGTCACCTACTTATCCGACGATGGCTGCTCAATCACCAGTTCAATCCATTCATTGAACTCATTTTGCAGCTTCGCATACTCTTCTTTCAGTTTCTCGTATTCTTCGGCCAGTCCCTCATGGCCGCTGCCGGTTTCGTTCATGCGTTCCCGCAATTCCTGCAGCTCTTTGTTTTTCGCGTCGCGCTCCTCTTCCAACCGATGGATCTCTTCCAGCAATTGCTGCTCCCTGCGCCTGAATTCCGCTTCCCGCTCTTTCTGGTTCGCTTCGCTGCAGGCGATTTGTTCCCGCATTTCCTCATTCAGCTTTTCAAATGCCGTTTCCCATTCCCGCTCGGTTTCGGCCAACCGTTGTTGCCACTGGGTCTCCAAACGGGCCAGTTGTTCCTGAAATTCCTTTTCCTGCCTTTGCAACTGCTGCAACAGCTCTTGTTCGCGTTCGTTCATTTGCTTCATTTCCTGCCGCTGCCGGTCCAGTTCCCGTTCATGCTCCTCCTCAAGCTGCCGAAGCTGTTGCTGGTGCGTTTGCTGAACCTGCTGCAGCTTGCGCAAATAATCCAGGTTCTCCTGCTGCAACTGTTCGAGCTTTTTTTGCTGTTCCTGCTGCAGATGATCCAGACGGCGCTGCTGTTCTTGCTGCAATTGCGCCATCTTTTGTTTCTGCTCCTCTTGCAAGTGATCCAGCTGCCGCTTTTGCTCCTGTTCCAAACGTTCCAGTTTTTGTTGTTGCTCCTGGCGTTGCCGCTCGATCCGCTTTTCGCAATCCTGCCTCAGTTGGCGGACTTGCTGTTCATGTTCCTGTTTCAGTTGTTGAACTTGCCGCACTTGCTCCTGTTTCAGCTGATGAGCTTGCTGTTCATACTCCTGCGCCAACCGGTTCACGTGCCGGTCATGCTCCTGCCTCAGTTGCTGCACTTGCCTGTCATGTTCCTGCTTCAGCATCTCCTGCTCCTGCTCATGATTGCGGCGCAGTTCGGCGATCTGTTCTTCATACGCCTGTTTCATACCGTTTTCATGCTCGTCGCGCCTTAACATTTCCTTCTCGAACTCGGATTGAAGCTTGGCATATTCCTCTTGCAAAACATGAAACCGTTCCACGATGGCCTGATCGCGCAACCTGGCATTGCGCAACTCATCCAATTCCGCCATCAGACGGAAATATTCGTCGGCGATATTCACCGCGGCCAACACGGCGATGCGCGGCGTATCCAAACGCGAATTATTGCTGGCAATGCGATGCATTTGATCGTTCACGTGGGCGGCAACCCGGCGGATATAACTCGCGCTGGTGTTTACGCCGCCCATCAATCTATACGTCGTGCCGTATATATCGACAGTGATTTTTGTTTTTTCTTCAGAACTCACGAAAGAAACCTCCCAAAGTGCTCCCTTATGGAATCGTCCGCTTGCTCTTGGCAAATCGGGTATAAAAGAGCCGACGGCATCAGCACATTTCGATAATATTCGCTGCCGTCGGCTTTTTTTCCTGCTATATTTTGATTCTATTTTCTCAGTTGGGCGCCAAATTTTTGTTCCAGCGCCTTGATTACCCGGTCTTGCGCCTCCGCAACTTCCTCGTCCGTCAGCGTGCGCTCCGCATGGCGATAAACGAGCGAAAAGGCGACGCTTTTCTTGCCGGGACCCAACCGTTCGCCCGTAAACACATCGAACACTTGCACGGAGGTGAGCAGTTGCCCCGCCGCCTGCCGTATGCAGTCGGCCAGATCGGAAACTTGAACCGGGCGGTCAACCACGACGGCCAGATCCCGGGTGACCGAAGGATAACGCGGCAACGGCCGGTAAACAATCCGGGGATCGGCATGCGCGATCAGGGTATCCAGCTCGATTTCCAGAACGTAAGTGTCATCCAGCTCTTTTTGCTGTTGCAATAGCGGGTGAATCTGGCCCAGCCATCCCAGCCGCACCTTTTCTTCCCCGGACTGTATGGCAATTTCCGCTGTGCGTCCGGGATGAAATCCCGGGGGCCGGGAAGCGCTGTAAGTGACGTTACGAATGCCGAGATACTGCGCCACCTTTTCGAAAAGGCCTTTCAAATCATAGAAATCGACCGGCCGCGAGCTTTGCGCCCAATGGGTGCCATGTTTTTTCCCGGTCAACAACACGGATAGCAGCCATTTTTCTTCCGGCAGATCCGAAAGGTTGTCTTCTTTTGACAGAAATACTTTCCCCATTTCAAATACCGCCACATCGCCGGTATCCCGGTTGCGGTTGTAAACCGCCGTATCCAGCAAATGCGGAATCAGGCTCGTCCGCAGCACGCTCCGTTCTTCGCTCATCGGCATGGACAACGCGATCGGCTTCGCTTCATCGTACATGCCGCCAAACTCTTTAATTTTGCCGGGAGCGGTAAAACTGTACGTAACAGCTTCCGTGAGACCGCTTTGCGCCAGCAGGCGCCTTACCGCCCTCCGGATCGCCTGCGGGCGGGTCAAGGATCCGGGAGTCGTCACGCCGTTCATCAACGTGGTCGGGATATGGTCGTAACCATGGAGCCGCGCAACTTCTTCGATCAAATCAACTTCCCTGTTTATGTCCCCGCGCCGGTTCGGCACATGGACGTCGAAGATTCCCTCTTCCCGCACGTGATAAACAAAATCGAGCCGCTCAAAGATCCGGAGGACTTGCTCTTCCGTAAAGTCCGTTCCCAAATGGGCGTTGATTTTGTCCAAAGCGATCCGGATCGTCGCCGGTTCGTAAGCGCGGGTGACGGCCTCGACAATGCCGTCGGCCGCACGCCCCCCCGCGTATTCGCACATCAGGGCGGCCGCCCGGTTCAAAGCCGGGATAACGTAATCCGGATTCACTTCTTTTTCGAAACGCAGGCTTGCTTCCGACCGCAATCCCAGCTTGCGCGACGTCTTGCGGACGGAACTTCCGGCGAACTTGGCCGACTCCAGAATAATGCGCGTGGTATGTTCCGTCACTTCGGAATTGGCTCCGCCCATCACCCCGGCAATGCCCACCGGTTTCACGCCGTCGGTAATCAGCAGCATATCCGGCTCCAACTCGCGTTCGGCATCGTCCAGGGTGACGATTTTTTCCCCTTCCCGGGCCAACCGCACATCGATTTGCCCATTTTGCAGCCGGTCGGCATCGAAAGCGTGGAGGGGCTGCCCGTATTCCAGCATCACGTAATTCGTGATATCCACGACGTTATTAATCGGGCGGATCCCGGCAGCCATCAGGCGGTTTTGCATCCACAACGGAGACGGGCCGATTTTCACGTCTTCAATGTAGCGCGCCGCATAATGCGAACATACCTCCGGCGCGCTGATCTTGACCTTGATCCGCCCGGATGCCGGCTTGCCGCTCGTGACAAGCCCCACCTGGGCCTCCGGCAGTTTTACCTTGCGTCCGAGAATGGCCGCGACTTCATAAGCGACGCCGATCATGCTCAGACAATCGGAGCGGTTGGGGGTGAGATCGAGCTCCAGCACTTCGTCATTAAGAGCAAGTATGTCAAGAATGTCCGCGCCAATTGGCGCGCTTTCCGGCAATACCCATATTCCTTCCTGAATCTCCTTGGACAACAACCGGTCGTTTACCCCCAACTCTTTGGCCGAGCAAATCATTCCCTGGGACTCCACACCGCGCAGCTTCGCCCGTTTAATCGTAATTCCCCCGGGAAGTTTGGCCCCGACGAGGGCGACGGGCACTTTTTGTCCGGCCGACACGTTCGCGGCGCCGCAAACGATTTGCAGTTCCTCTTCCTGCCCGACGTCCACGCGGCATACGCGTAATTTATCCGCATTCGGATGCTTCTCGCAATGTGTCACATACCCGACAACGACATGTTCCACACCTTTGTTCCGGCGTTCGACGGAATCAACTTCGACTCCGGAACGGGTGATTTTTTCCGCCAGTTCCGAAGCTGTCACACCTGAAAGATCGACATACTCCGACAACCATCGATACGAAACTTTCACCTTTGTTCCCTTCCCTCTGCCTGATTTTTCCGACACCATCGGATGCGAGCATGAGCATTCCGGGCTTCCGGGCTCCGCTTTTCCGGACTCTGTTATTCCGGACTCCGCTTTTCCGGATGCCACTTTTCCGGGCAACCACTTTTCCCGGCGCCACTATTCCGGGCGCCACTATTCCGGGCTCCGCCCTGGATCTCATGCTTCTGCCCCCAAACATTCCACGCTTGCCTCTCTTGTCTCTAATGAAACGGTTCTCACAGATTCCCGCGAAACGGTTCTCTCAGATCCGCGTGAAACGCCTCACTCAGATCCGCGCGAAACAGCTTTCTCAGATCCACATGAAACGGCTCTCTCAAATCCGCGCAAACTGTTCCAAGAAGCGCACATCGTTCATATAGAAATGACGGATATCGTCAATTCCGTATTTCAACATGGCGATGCGTTCCACTCCCATGCCGAAGGCAAAACCGCTGTACGTTTGCGGGTCATAGCCCGACATCTCCAGCACACGCGGATGCACCATGCCGGAACCCAATATTTCCAGCCATCCGGTTTGCTTGCACGTCCTGCATCCTTCTCCTCCGCACATCATGCATGAAACGTCAACTTCCGCGCTCGGTTCCGTGAACGGAAAAAAACTGGGGCGCATCCGGATGCGCGTGTTTTGGCCGAACATTTCCCGCACGAATTGCAGAAGCGTTCCTTTTAAATCGCTCATGCGGATATTCCGGTCAATGACGAGCCCCTCAATTTGCGTAAAAAGATGGGAATGCGTGGCATCGTCATTATCTCTCCGGTATACTTTGCCCGGACAGATGATCTTGACGGGCACTTGCCCTTTCATCCGTTCCATCGTGCGCACCTGAACGGGGGACGTATGGGTCCGCATTAAAATTTCTTCGGTGATGTAGAAAGAATCCTGCATATCACGGGCAGGGTGGTCTTTCGGCAAATTGAGCGCTTCGAAGTTATAATAGTCCCGCTCCACTTCCGGCCCTTCGGCAACCGTAAATCCCATCCCGATAAAAATATCTTCGATTTCCTCAATTACTTTATTTAACGGATGGATGGCGCCGTTCGGATACGGCCGTCCGGGCAACGTCACGTCGATCGTTTCCGCGCGCAGCCGCTCTTCCGTTTCCTTTTGTTGCAACACCTGCTGTTTCGCCGCCAGCGCCTGTTCAATCGTATTGCGCACCTCGTTGGCCACCTGTCCCATCAAAGGCCGCTCTTCCGCGCTCAATTGCCCCATGCCGCGCAAAATTTCCGTGAGAGGACCCTTCTTTCCCAAATACTTGACGCGCAATTCGCCAAGTTCCTGTTGATTCTGTACTTTTTCCAACTCCTGGAGAGCTTCCTGCTTTAATGCTTCCAACCGTTCTTTCATTCATGACGCCTCCTTTGACAATCGCTTCGTCACACCAACAGGCCTTATCAGATGCCTGTCGATACTGTGGATGGTGAAAAAATATACGGCTTTCGTGAATGTTGCCTTCCTTCGCTCAAACATCTTGTTTTCCATTCCTTGATCCAACAAAAAATGTAAGAGGTAAGGAATGGAAAGCCAAACTCGCCGGAAGGCCATCATTTCACTTTCTACTCATTTTGCACAATCAATCAACAGTCTCTCGGAAGACCTTATTTGGCAAAAACGAAACGGAAATGCGAGTTTTTTAACCCATTAAGCGCATCTGGGTCCGTTAAAAAATGAATACCGGCCATTTTTAAGCAAATAAGGGCTCCTGTGTCCGTAAAGAAGCAACGACCGTCAGATCCTCATTGTGTCGACAGAATCGACAGTTTCCCATTTTCGTATCAAAGTCGTTTCTTCGGCTTCTTCCCATGTTTCACTTCCGCTGCAACGACGTCCCTGTAATTCACCGGAACATGTTGGTCTGACAGACCTTTATGCTGCACTACTAAGGGATGGGGATTCCGGTCGGAAAGACCGGGCGGCCACTTTCACAACCCGCTTCTTAACGAATCTCTGTAACGTTATTCCTTTCAAAATGCCGTTTTTCCATTTTTTACGAATCCAGATAACGCTATTGGCACCCATTTATGTATTTTTAGGAATAAATGGGGCAAATAACGCCTTCCCAGTTCCTTAAATCGGGAAATAAAGGGAAATTGACCTGATAACGATTGTACGATTCATTGGGTTGGTATCAACTTAAGGTGAAGACCGGAGGATACCCTTGGATACCCATCCTTTAAAACAAATAAAAAAGCTTTTTCGTCCGGAAAGGGACGAAAAAGCCGCGGTACCACCCTTGTTAGACCAACTCCGGCGCTTCTCGGGCCGAAACGGTCTCCCTCATTTGCGGATAACGGACGAAAGCCGGAACCTCCTACTAACCTTCGCCGGCGGACGATCGGCCTAACAACGAAGGGTTCAAAGGTCTGCTCCGGAGCGAACTTCGGCAGCCCTGTTTCGTAAAGAGGCTCTCAATCGGCGGCCCCTTCTCCCTGTACGAAAGTACTGCGTACTCTTCTCCATCATCGCTTTTTTGCGGTATACGGTATTTGCTGCATAGTTATCAGCTATTATATGCAATTCGGAGAAAAGATGCAAGGGGAAAGGGGCCGCGGTCAGTGTCAATCCTATGTGGGCACGTTCTATAGGGCTGTCTTCCAGGAAATCAGCCACCATATATTTTTGGTTGCGTTTTCATGTTTTTTTCTTTCTTCAGCGTCTTATGTACCCGTTTCATTTTTACAAAATTCTTCCACTTAGAGCTTTTAACGCTTCCCCCAGCGGCCTTGCTTTGTCTCGTCCGTGCAGGATCGGTAACGTCCCGTTC
>Ga0207866_1000165_pt1 | contig 109064 bp, 109 predicted proteins | sample HigsolmetaAR203D_FD_184835 | JGI IMG/M metagenome (GOLD analysis project Ga0207866, IMG submission 184835) | Ionic liquid and high solid enriched microbial communities from the Joint BioEnergy Institute, USA - AR20-3-D (SPAdes) (version 2) ...
AGAAGGGAAGCATGATCCTGACGAGCAATAAGAGCATTGGCGAGTGGGGCGAATTGATGGGTGATCCTGTTCTGGCAACAGCGGTGCTGGATCGGCTCTTGCATCACTGCCATGTCGTCAACATTCGCGGGAACAGCTACCGCCTCAAGGACAAAGTAAAAACCGGAATCTATTCGACACCAGGCACACAGGTGGGTCAATTTTATTCCGGCGCTGGTGGGTCAAATGAATTCCGGCGTTGACATATTCAATTAGCGGGGGATTAGAATATGTAGACCTTGATAATGATGGGAATGTGGATGTTATCGGACACACCGGAAGCACGATTTCTGAAATTGAGCTATATCGAATGCATGAAAACCAAATTAAAAAAGTAAACATTAATAAGGCACTTGAAGCAACGGAGGGAGTTGCATTTAACGCCGATCTAAAAACCTTTGAAACATGGTTGAAAGGCCAGCGTGTTCAATATACTTTAAACGCTAAAGATTATTCGTTGAATCTTGTTTCCGACAGCAAATAAAAGACGGTAAGAAAGGGCTCTCGCTAGGTGATATGCGAGAGCCCTATAAAATTAGCTGTGTTTAGGTTTGCTGTTGTTTTTTCTTGTTCATTGGGGTTAGGCGGCAAACCGTGCTTGTCGTAGACTGGTTTCGGTCTCAAACGTGCTGGGCGTGCATGCTGCCACAAACATCGATCGGATCAGCGCTTGTCTGGAAAGTTCTTTGTTCTCCTGGAGAAACTTGAACCATGCAAGATAGTTGTCCATGTACTTGCTGGCAACGCCGGCAAACCGGCTAAGCCAACGTTTGTAGAGAGAATGGTAGTTGTTCACATTCTGGATGTGATATACGCCTTTCACTCGTTTGGATTCGGTCGATTTGAAACGATAATGCGCAATGCCTCTCTTCGATGCAAATGTCTTGAATGCTCGCCAAGCGTCAGTACAAAGGATGTTCTGCCTGGTGATCCGAGGTGCAATGTGCTCTTCCAAATGGCGGGTCAAGATCCGACCACGGCACACCGCCTTGCTAAACGTTTGTTTCGTCCGGTCTTGGACGACCAGCACACAGACGAGTTCATCGCTGATGCCGCGTTTGGAAACACCGCCGCGTTTGCGAGGCTTTTCCACTTTACGGGAACCCTTCTCGGAGTAGGCGAAATACGTTTCATCCATCTCCACAATGCCCTCGAAAGGGAGGTTGGACTCCATTTTCTTGAGGGCGACCAGCACTTTGTGTCGCCAGTAGAACAACCGCTCATGCCGTACGCCCAGGATCTCGGCGCATTTGCGCAGGGAGTGGCCTTCCAGCATCAGCTCGATGTAGGACACCCACAATTCCTTGTTGCGACTACGGTGCATTGGCGTGCCGGTGAGGTCGTTGAACGTTTTCCCGCATTGCTTGCACAGGTATCGCTGGCGGGTCACCCGTGATCCGCCGTAAGGCGACTGGAAAGTGCCATTCCGGATCGCCTTGTTGTGGCCGCAGTGCGGACAGGTAAAACCGGTTTTGTGCTTCTGTTCGCGGATCTCTTCAATCAAGCGTGAAGCGGCTGACTCTGCCGCATCGAACTCTCTGGAAAGCATCAAATGTACTTTCTTGCGATCGGCCGGGGAAAGGCTCTGCAGAAGACGCGTAATATCTTTGAAGTCCATAGCACACCTCTACGAATAAATGTTCTTATTATCAGTATAGAACATTCGTTCGTATAATGCAATTTTTCAACAATGAACCAAAACACAGCTAAGAAAAAAGAAACAGCCCATGTTGGTTTCGTGTAAAATGGAAGTCACGACAACACCATTTACAGGAGTGAAACCCAAACATGAGCTACTCCCATCTTAGCATAGTTGAACGCGGACAACTACAAATTTTATTGGAATTAGGACTGTCTTTTCGTGCCATCGCTAAGCGTCTTAATCGTCATCCCTCTACAATCGCTCGGGAAGTCAAGCGTAGCATGAACGACAGGGAATCTTACCAGGCATCAGTTTCACAACACGCATATGAAGAACGTAGACGTGCTAGCAAGCCAAAAGGCAAATTCACATCAGACTTGAAGTCCATCATTGAGGCCAAGTTAAAAGCGACATGGTCCCCTGAGCAAATTGCCGAAAGACATCGTGTTGAGGGCAAACCCATGGTATGCTTCAAGACCATCTATCGTTGGCTTTACGAAGGTCGTCTGAATTGCAAGCTCAACGTCTTGCGCCACAAGGGCAAACGGCAGAAACCAGCTGAGACACGAGGACGCTTCAGTATTGGAACGTCCATTCGGCAAAGACCTGGCGACATACGAAATCGAGAAAGCTTTGGACATTGGGAACTGGACACCGTGGTTTCTAGTCGAGGGAAAAGCAAAGCTTGCGCTGCCACCTTCATCGAGCGTAAAACTCGGATGTACCTGGCGGTGAAGATGCCTGACCGCACGGCTCACTCCATGGAAGTTGCTTGTGGAGTAATCGCTAGCCAATTCCCGGCAGACGCGATGAAAAGTGCTACGGTAGATCGCGGCAAGGAATTTGCCTGCTTCCCATCGTTAGAACATCACCTTGGAATAAAAGTTTATTTCGCTGATCCGTACTCATCGTGGCAACGAGGATCAAATGAAAACGCAAACGGATTGCTACGAGAGTTCTTTCCCAAGGGGCATGATTTCAACTTGGTGACGGATGAAGAATTAGCCGAGGCAGTCCGTCTCATCAATAATCGTCCACGTAAATGTTTAAACTGGAAATCGGCTTTTGAAACCTTCATGGAAGAAGTGTCGCACTTGGATTGACAAACTATCAAAAAACAAAAGGATCACAGTTAATTATCTGTGGTCCTTTTTGTTTAGATTGCGCCGCAGCTCTTAATCTTGGTGTTAAAAAATTCCATGTGTACAAAATCGAAACTCAGCAAAAATTATTTTAGGATTCAACTTAAGAAAGGGGGGAATAACTATGCCGACGGTTGTAGACTCGTCTGTAACTCAATTTCAAACCTGCATTGATGCTTGCAACAAATGTATGCAGGCTTGTGAAGAATGTCTAACTTCTTGTTTAAAGGAAGCTGATGTTCAAGCAAGAGTTCATTGCATCAATATGCTGCGTGATTGTGCGGATATTTGTGCGTTGGCTTCCCAATGGATGTCTCGCGGAAGCATGTATGCCAAACAACTATGCCAGGTATGTGCAACCATCTGTGATGCTTGTGCAACGGAGTGTGCGAAATTCCAAGACGCGCATTGCAAAGATTGTGCAGATGCTTGCCGAAAATGTGCTGACGAATGCCGCAGAATGTCTGCATAATCGTATCAAATGTTAAAAGGCTGACTCTAATGAGCCAGCTTTTTTCGTATTGTACTGTATTGCTAATCATGAAGAAGTTCGCAGTATTCTGGATTTTTTTGAACCAGTGGTTTATGAATCATTTATTTCTTTGGTATCGCTGCAATTTTAACATTGAATAATCCAGTAACTCTTCCTGAGCAATATCTTGTAGATTCCTATAGTTTTGTAATAATTTAAGCTCATCTTCTTGCAACCCGAAATGCAGTTCTACCTTTCGATTTATTATGAGCCAATTCATATCGACCATGTACTTGTCAGCTAAGAGGACAAGTACATCAAATGAAGGCTTGGTTTTCCCAGATTCAATCTCACTAAGCGTAGCTTGGGATATTTCTAAGCTTTGAGCAAATTCGATTTGGGTCATCTTATTTTGTCTTCTTATTGACTTTATTTTTTCTCCAACTGAAGTAATACTGTTCAACATTTTCCACCTGGCTTTGGTGAATTGATGTTTATAAAACAAAAGCATACTCTTGTCTGTCAAAAGACAAAAATATGCACTCCAAATACAGACCCGGGAATAGTCCACATACCCGGAACTGAATAATTAAAGCAAATGTTTGCCGCGAGTTTATTAAAGCAAATGTTTGCCGCGGCGGCAAAGATATGGTTTAACTCTCACACAACCTCATGCGGTTGTGGATTTGCATGGTGGAGGCGAGGGGAATCGAACCCCTGTCCGAAGATAACGCCACATGAGCTTCTACGGGTGTAGTGACAGTTTGATTGTCGCCATCAAGACGCCCCGTCACCGGCTTCTTTTCAGGCCAGCCTGATTGATCCTCTTCCGCCAGCCTCAGGCGGAGGCTATGCGGCGCAGCCCACTAAGGTTGAGCCCCTATCCCCCCACATGGGCGATGGGGAGCAGGAGCCTGGTGGCTGTTTATTAGGCAGCCAGAGCCAGAGAAGGTTGTTGTTGTTTGCCGTTTAAATTTGGCTTCGCGTTTTTAAGTGGTCGCTGCCCCACTACCCGCTACTCATGCTCGAACTATCCCCGTCGAATCCAAAACGCCCCCGCGATTAAAAAACATATATGAATGATTGATGATGCAAAAACCATTGCATGCAGGGGATATTGGAACATCCACATTTCAGACGAACCGCCCGCTTCATCACGGGCCGCCGCATGAAACGATGGATCAGGTTGCGAACATGAAAGCAACTATTCAATTTTCAGAGCGGATCTTGATAGATCGATGCCGCGAACAACGCATCATCTCCGCCATACGTATAGTATAGCATATTCGGCGCATCATATGCTCGTGACATTCATGGCAGCCTAGTCGCGAACTGGAATGCCTCAAGAGAAGTCACGACCTCTATGCATAAATCGTCTATGTTCAGTCCAACGTCCAGCAACTAACACCGATCCGCCTCATATGACGTCATGACGTTCGAAACGACACGTCCCACTGCCCGGCAGATCAGTTCTGCGAAGCAACAACGGACCCGAACCGATGATTCGACTCGGTCCGTCATCTCGGGATCTTCTGTCTCTCCCGGAGCGCGCGCTGAATCTGACGTTCCGCATCGCGTTTCGCCATGACTTCGCGCTTGTCGTACTTTTTCTTGCCTCGGCCCAGCCCGATCAGCACCTTGGCGAAACCGTTCCGCAGGTACACCTTGATCGGCACCAACGTGTACCCGTCCTGCTTCGACGCACCGATGAGCTTGCGGATTTCCTCTTTTTTTAACAGCAGCTTTCGCGGCCTTCTCGGGTCCGACGGATTGAACCGATTCCCTTGTTCAAACGGACTGATGTGCATATTGTGCAGGAAGGCTTCCCCGTTGCGGATCGTGGCGAAGCTGTCCGTCATGTTCGCTTTGCCGTTGCGCAACGACTTGATCTCCGTGCCGGTCAGGACGATTCCCGCTTCATAGGTGTCCTCGATATAATAATCGAATCCCGCTTTCTTGTTCTGCGCCAGCACTTTCCCGTCATGCTTCTTCCCCACTTCACCATCACTCCCTTCCCACAGATGCACCGTTTCCGAACTGCCCCAGCGGCCGTCGAACACAGACAAAATTCACTTGCGGAAGGAGGGATATCACCCCGCAGGGCATCCCTCCGTAAGATCCGGCACCATAGAAATCAATCTTCATCATCAGGAACTCCGGGATCACCATAGAATCTAAAACCGGACGGCAGCCGCCTGATCCGTGCCGCATCCGCCGGATACGAAGCATCCTCCCGCGTTCCCATCGCCGGTGCCCAAGCACACTGAGCAACCTGTATTGTATCAACTTCAAGGCTGGAAATCAAGAACCAAGCATCGTTCTACTTCCTTGCTTTCTTGCCCTTGCCGGACTTCTCGCGTTTCTCGCCGTTCCCTTTGCCGCCGGACTTCTTTCCTTTCCCGTTCGCCGCGGGACGGGACGATCTCGCCGTGATCACATGCGGCACATCGGGCCGGCGCTTCGCTTCCACCAGGTCGAATTCAACCGTATGTTCATCCATGTTCACCCGCGCCACGCGGACGCGCACCGCATCGCCGATCCGGTACACCTTCGACGTCCGTTCCCCGATCAGCGCCATATGCATCTCATGGAAATGGTAATAATCATCGGTCAGATAGCTTAACCGGATCAGCCCTTCGACCGTGTTATCCAATTCGACGAACATGCCGAAGCTGGTCACGCCGCTGATGATGCCGTCGAACTCCTCGCCGATTTTGTCCAGCATGAACTCCGCTTTTTTCAGCGCCTCCGTATCCCTTTCCGCCTCCACCGCGATCCGCTCGCGCTCGCTGGAATGATCCGCGATCTCCTGCATGCGGCCCGCCAAATATTCCTCGCGCGCTTCGCTCAGCTGGCCGCCTCCCTCCAGCACTTCGCGGATGATGCGATGGATGACCAGGTCCGGATAACGGCGGATCGGCGATGTGAAATGCGTATAAAACTCCGTCGCCAGACCGAAATGCCCGCGGCTTTCCGAATCGTACTTCGCCTGCTTCATCGACCGCAGCATCATCGTGCTGATGACCGTCTCCTCGCGCGTATCCTTGATCTCCTCCAGCAGCGTCTGCAGGGCGCGCGGGTGAATGCGGTTGCCCTTGCCGCGCACGACGTATCCCAAGTTGCTGATAAACTGCATGAAATGCATCATTTTCTCGCTGTCCGGGTCCTCGTGGATCCGGTACAGGAACGGCACCTTCAGCCAGAAGAAATGCTCCGCCACCGTCTCATTCGCCGCCAGCATGAACTCCTCAATGATCTGTTCCGCCACGCTGCGCTCTTTTTTCACAATTTGCAGCGGCTTGCCGTTCTCATCGACATAAATCTTCGTTTCCGGAAAATCAAAGTCGATCGCGCCGCGCTGCATTCTCGCCGCCCGCAGTTTCATCGCCAATTCTTCCATCAGACGGAAATCGTCGACCAAATCTTTGTACCGCTCCACCACCTGTTCGTGATCCGGATCATCCTCCGTCAAAATTTTACGGACATTCGTATACGTCATACGTTCGACGGTCCGGATGACGCTAGGGAAGATGTCGTGGTTCACAAGCCGCGCCTTGTCGTCAAATTCCATTACGCAGGAAAGCGTCAACCGGTCGACCTTTGGATTCAGGCTGCATATCCCGTTCGACAGCCGGTGCGGCAGCATCGGAATAACCCGGTCGACGAGATACACGCTGCATCCGCGATTGTATGCTTCCTGATCGAGCTTCGAATTTTCCTTCACATAATAGCCGACGTCGGCGATGTGCACGCCCAACCGGTATCCGCCGTTCGGCAACCGCTCGACATGCACGGCGTCGTCCAGGTCCTTGGCGTCCTCGCCGTCGATCGTCACAATCCGCAAGCCGCGCAGATCGCGCCGCCCCTTCAGATCTTCCTCCGTGATCGTATCCGGCACCTGCAGCGCTTCCTCCATCACATCCGGCGGAAAAGCTTCCGGCAGCCGGTGCTTGCGGATGATCGACAAAATATCGACGCCCGGATCATTTTTATGTCCGAGAATCTCGATAATCTCACCTTGCGCGAGCGCCCGGCCCTCCGGATACTTCACGATCCTCACGACGACCTTCTGGCCGTCGACCGCGCCGTTCATCGCTTCCTTCGGCACGAAAATATCCTTCACGATCCGCTTGTCGTCGACGATCACAAACCCGTAGCTTTCGTAGCTTTCGAACGTCCCGACCAGTTCCGTGTTCGCCCGCGTCAAAATGCGCACGACTTCGCCTTCCAGCCGGCCCCCGGCCGCGCTCTTCGACGTAATGCGCACGAGCACCGTATCGCCGTTCATCGCGCTCAGCATATCATTCGCATGAATGTACACATCCGGATGCTCGCGGTCGTCCGGTATCAGAAACCCGAAACCCTTCGGATGCGTCTGCAGCCTGCCGCGCAATAAATTCATCCGTTCCGGAACGCCGTACCGGTCGCCCGATCTCGTCCGCAATATTTCCCCCCGCTGCTCCAGGTCGTTCAGAAGCTTGACAAATTCCTTAAACTCCGCGGCTCCCGTTATCTCAAAATGTTTCTCCAACTCCTGCAGCGTCATGGGCTTGTACGCCTTTTCCCGCATAAATTCCAACACTTGTTGTGCTGTAACGATCTTGATCACCCCTCTGTTCTTTCTCATCGTCAGCTGAAAATTCATCTATCATCCATTAAATTTCCCTGTTTGCACCGATCGATATCAGTATGCGTCCGGTTCGCACACCTGCGTCATAGTTTGACACGATCATCATCTGACACGTATCCGGCATCCGAACGCATCCGCCTCTCATTCATACCCGGCCTTCGGCATACATCGGCACCGGCTATGCCAGGTTCCGAGCATTCACGGTATCTGCCAAACAACCTTGATACGTACCCGCACTAATCGCGTACCCGGCATCTAACGATCATCACACACCCGACACGCACCCGTTATCCGATGCGTACCCTGCATCGGACCCAACCCCAGCCTCCCGGCCATAACCGAGCACTTCCGCACGCTCCTCAACGGACAGGCCGCATATCTTCTCCGTCACTTCCCCCACAAACCTCAGCACATCCCAAAACACCTGATCGCGTCCCGCATCCGCAAGGACAGCGTGTGACATGCCTGGATAAAACCGCAACACCTTTATGGGGGACGACACCGCCTCATAAATATAGGATGCGCTTACCGGACGCACCGTCCGGTCAGCCGTCCCTTGCCCGATGAACAGCGGTACGCGCACATCCTTCAGTTGCCGCTTCATCAGGCGGATATGCTTGTACAGGCTCGCCACACAGGCCAGCGGCATCCTTGAGTACGCACACCGCTCCATGGCCATATATTCGGGGATCAAGGGCGGTTTGTGAACATACGGCTTCACATACCGGGCCAGTCCGGCCAGCCAGGCGCGACGGTCCCGGAGAAAAACAGGTGCGGCGAGCGACACGACTGCCGGAACCGGCCTGACCAGCGACAGCTTGAGCGCAAGCAATCCCCCCATCGAGAAGCCGGCCGGGATGACGATCCGCGGCGCGGCGGCATAAGATGGCCGCGACGCGGAACCACCATGCGCCGCGATGCAATCGGCCGCGTTCAGACGAGGCGGAACCGCCGCATCCGGTATCCCCTCCGTCGAAACGATCGCGTCATAGCATGCAAGCGTATGCCGCCACCAATCCTCCCATCTCGTCGCGCTCATCTCCTCCGGCGTGGAGCCATGCCCGGGAAGACGGATCGCATGCACCGCATAACCCGCCTGATTCAAGTATCGCCCGATCCTGAGGCAGTCGCCGGGATTGCCCGTGAATCCATGGATCAGCATGACGCAGACGCGGTTCCGCACACCGGTTCCCTCATAATGGAACGGCTCCGCCGACTTCCACCAAACCGCGTCCGTTTCGATTGTATCCGCAATGGTTGCGTCGGCCGTTGCTTCATCCGGAATGGTCGTACCCTTCATCCATGATGTGACCGCCGGCCATGATGAATCCATCCTCGATGTGTTCATCATTCATGGCACCTTCTTCCAACCCGTATAGGTACAAAAAAACGACAGGAACTATCCTGCCGCTTAGTATGAACCATTCCGAAGCAATCCAATCAAGGAACCGTCACTCGGGAATGCCGTATCACGTTTCCGTTCTGCCGGGCATCCCGGGATCAAAACGATCCGTTCATTTAACTAAGATCATCCGATTCCGCTCATAAAAAGCCGTTGACAAAAAAGGTTCAGCGAATCTGCCTTAACCAAGAACCAGAGATGTAATCAGGCACAAAATGATGAACAGCGTGCTCAGTACGATCGTCGCACGCGACAGCAACAGATCGAGCCCGCGGGCTTTCTGCTTTCCGAACAGGTGCTCCGCTCCGCCGCTGATCGCCCCTGACAAACCGGCGCTCTTCCCTTTTTGCAACAGTACAACGAGTATCAAAGCCAAGGAAACGATCACAAGCAGGATCTTCACTGCGATATCCACTGAAAAAACCTCCCAAACCATCGATACAGACAACAAAGGTATTGTAGCATATCCTGCCTGACAAGCGCAACTATATAACCATGACTGCGCGGTCCACCGTTTATATATGATATGACACCTTACCCGGCAACATCTTCCCAAGATATATATGTTAAAACCCGCGCACAGGCCTTATGCAGCTGTACGCGGGCTTCATCCGCTCATGAACGGCATATCGGTTCGCGATATTCGTTCAATACCGATAAGTTTATGCTTATCTCATCGTTCATGCTTATGATAAGTTACTCTGCTGTATCGTTTATGTGTTCTCGCAGTTCTCTCGCCAGGATTCCAGTCTTCGAAATGAACTTACGCTTCAACCCACCGGCTCAACGCGGCATTCTTATTTCAGGTTATAAAATGCGGCACGTCCGCCGTATTGAGCTACGCTGCCCAGTTCATCCTCGATGCGGAGCAGCTGGTTATACTTCGCAACGCGGTCCGTGCGGGAAGGAGCACCGGTCTTGATCTGACCCGCGTTCGTCGCCACCGCGATGTCGGCGATCGTGCTGTCTTCGCTCTCGCCGGAACGGTGCGAGATGATGGCCGTGTAGCCGGCACGCTTCGCCATCTCGATCGCGTCGAACGTTTCCGTCAGCGTACCGATCTGATTCACCTTCACGAGAATCGAGTTGCCCACGCCCTTCTTGATGCCTTCGGACAGACGGGCCGTGTTGGTCACGAACAGGTCGTCGCCGACGAGCTGCACTTTGCCGCCCAGACGGTCCGTCAGCAGCTTCCAGCCTTCCCAGTCGTCTTCCGCGCATCCGTCCTCGATGGAGATGATCGGATATTTTTCGACAAGTCCGGCCAGGAAATCGACGAATTCTGCCGAAGTGAACGATCTTCCTTCGCCTTCCAGATGATACTTGCCGTCCTTGAAGAACTCGGTCGAAGCGACGTCCATGCCGAGCATGACGTCAACGCCCGGTTTATAGCCCGCCTTCTCGATCGCTTCGATAATCGTAGCGAGCGCCTCTTCGTTCGAAGCGAGGTTAGGCGCAAATCCGCCTTCGTCGCCGACCGCCGTGTTCAGGCCTTTGGACTTCAGCACGGATTTCAGGCTGTGGAAGATTTCCGCGCCCGTGCGCAGCGCTTCCTTAAAGCTCGGAGCGCCGACCGGCAGCACCATGAACTCCTGAATATCCACGTTGTTGTCGGCGTGTGCGCCGCCGTTCAGGATGTTCATCATCGGCACCGGCAACGTCTTCGCATTGAATCCGCCGAGATACACGTAAAGCGGAACGCCCACCGCTTCAGCCGCGGCGCGGGCAACCGCCATCGACACCGCGAGAATCGCGTTGGCGCCGAGCTTGCCCTTGTTCGGCGTGCCGTCCAGTTCGATCATCCGCTTGTCGATGCCCACTTGATCGAGCGCATCCCAGCCGATGATCTCCGGAGCGATGATCTCGTTCACATTGCGAACCGCCTGCAGTACGCCTTTGCCCAGATAGCGGCTCTTGTCACCGTCGCGAAGCTCAACGGCCTCATACGCGCCGGTGGATGCGCCGGAAGGCACGATTGCGCGTCCTTGTGCGCCGGATTCCAGCAGCACTTCCACCTCGACGGTCGGATTGCCGCGGGAATCGAGCACCTCGCGCGCGTAAATATCAGAAATGATCGTCATGTTCAAAATCACTCCTATTCCTCTGCTTCATATCTATCCATGAATTGTACTGCTACTCCGCGAAGTGTGCCGCAAGTACAAAACTCATGCATAACAAGACATGCGATGACGAACTCGCCGGACAAACGGCGCGTTCGTCAAACAAGTTCGCCCATCAAAGCCGCATCTATCGTTCGCCGTCAGTCGACGATGATCGGCCGGCCCGTCATTTCCACCGGCTGCGGGATTCCCATAATCTTGAGAATCGTCGGCGCAACATCCGCCAGAATGCCGTCGTCCCGCAGCTTCGCGCGTTTGTCCGTGACGATGAACGGCACCCGGTTCGTCGTATGCGCGGTATGCGGACGGCCGTGCTCATCCAGCATCGTCTCCGCATTGCCGTGGTCAGCGATGATGACCGCAACGCCGCCTTTGGCCAGCACCGCGTCGACGACCTTCCCGAGACAAGCGTCCGTCGCTTCCACCGCCTTGATCGTCGGCTCCAGCTTGCCGGAATGCCCGACCATGTCCGGATTCGCGAAGTTCAGGATGATCACGTCATGGCGGTCCGCTTCAATTTCCTTCACGCATGCCTCAGCCACTTCGTATGCGCTCATCTCCGGCTTGAGGTCATACGTCGCCACCTTGGGGCTGTTGATCAAAATGCGCGTTTCGCCCGGCAGTTCCACATCGCGCCCGCCGCTGAAGAAGAACGTCACGTGCGGATACTTCTCCGTCTCGGCGATGCGGAGTTGCTTCAACCCTTGCTGGGCGATGACTTCCCCTAATGTATTATCCAGATTTTTCGGCTTGTATGCAACATATCCGCCGACCGTCTCGCTGAACAGCGTCATGCAGACGAAGTGCAGATTTTTCGGGCGGCCCGGTCCGCGGTCGAACTCGCGGAAGTCCTCGTTCGTGAACACGAGCGAAAGCTGAATCGCGCGGTCGGGACGGAAATTGTAGAAAATAACCGCATCTTCCGACTCCACAGTGGCGACGGGCGTGCCGTCTTCCTTCACGATGACCGTCGGGATCACAAATTCATCATATACCGACTGCGCGTAAGACTGTTCGATCGCCTTCACCGGATCGGTAGCCTTCGGGCCTTCCCCGTACACCATCGCGCGATACGACTTCTCGACGCGGTCCCAGCGTTTGTCGCGGTCCATCGCATAGTAGCGGCCCTGCACCGTCGCGACGCGGCCGACGCCTTTTTCCCGGATGTAGTCCAACAGCTGTTCCATGAAATATTTCGCCGAATCCGGCGCCACATCGCGTCCGTCCAAAAACGCGTGGATATACACATCGTAGAAATCCTGCTTCTTGCACAGATCGAGAAGCGCGTACAGGTGGCTGACATGGCTGTGAACGCCGCCGTCGGACAGAAGACCGTAGAGATGCAGCTTTTTGCCTTTCGACTTCGCGTGGTGAATCGCGGCCAGCAGCGTCTCGTTCTGTTCAAATTCCCCGTCGCGGATCGACTTCGTAATGCGCGTCAAGTCCTGGTACACGATCCGGCCCGCGCCGATGTTCAGATGGCCGACTTCGGAATTGCCCATCTGCCCGTCTGGCAAGCCCACCGCTTCGCCGTCCGCCTTCAGCGTCGTGTGCGGGTATTCATTCCAGTAACGGTCGAAATTCGGCTTGCGGGCCAGCGCCACGGCATTATGGTCGGTTTCCTCGCGCAGCCCGAACCCGTCCAGGATGATCAAGACCGTAGGTTTTGGTGCAGCCATCTCACTTAGCCCCCTTTACGAGCTGGATATACGAGGCCGGCTCAAGGCTGGCTCCGCCGACAAGCGCCCCGTCGATCTCCGGTTGACTCATAAATTCGCGAATGTTGCCCGGCTTTACGCTGCCGCCGTATTGAATGCGGATCTTGCCCGCGGCTTCTTCGCCAAAGTTCGCAGCAACCCGCTCGCGAATGTAGCGGATCACTTCGTTCGCGTCTTCCGCCGTCGACGACTTGCCTGTTCCGATCGCCCAGATCGGCTCATAAGCGATGACCGCCCGGGCGACCTGCTCGCTGCTCAACCCGCGAAGCGCCGCTTCCGTCTGCACGCGGCAAACTTCTTTCGTCTTGCCCGCTTCCCGTTCATCCAGATTTTCGCCCACGCAGATGATCGGCGTGATGCCGTACTTGAACGCCGCATGCACTTTCTTGTTCACCGTTTCGTCCGTCTCCGCAAAATATGCGCGGCGTTCCGAATGTCCGATGATGACGTATTCCACACCGAGATCCTTCAACATTTCGCCGCTGATCTCCCCGGTGAAGGCGCCGCTGTCTTCCCAATGCATGTTTTGCGCGCCTATTTTCAGCTTTGTCCCTTTCACAGCATCCGCCAGGGCGGGCAGCGCCGTGAACGGAGCGCAGATGACGCTTTCGACCCCGTCGATTTCCGCTTTTCCTTTGACGTCGTTCACGAAGGATACCGCTTGGGCAACCGTCTTGAACATTTTCCAGTTCCCTGCGATGATCGGCGTACGCACACTTCCACTCCCTTTCCACTTCTCAATCCATTGCAACTATTCATGACAGCAATCATTCGCCGCATGCCGCATGTTCCGCGCGTTCTTCATTCGGCACATGAAATAATCGCCCGGTTCATGATTGACATCATCGTTTTTCAACGAGATTTAACGTTCATGATCTGTCTGCGTGAAGCATCCTCTTGGATCGTTTATTTGTCGTTGAGCGCGACAACGCCCGGCAACGCCTTGCCTTCCAGGAATTCGAGCGAAGCGCCGCCGCCGGTCGAAATATGGTTCATCCGGTCCGCGAGATGGAATTTTTCCGCCGCAGCCGCAGAATCGCCGCCGCCGAGCACCGTGAATCCTTCCGTTTCCGCGCAAGCAAGCGCGATTGCCTTCGTTCCATCCGCGAACTTGTCTATTTCAAATACGCCCATCGGACCGTTCCAGACGATCATCTTCGAGTTCTTGATAATGTCCGCATAAATCTCGCGCGTCTTCGGACCGATGTCCACGCCTTCCCATTCCGGCGGGATTTGATCCACGCCGACCACTTGCATGTTCGCGTTCGGGCTGAAATCATCCGCAATGACGATGTCAACCGGCAGAAGCAATTTCACTCCTTTTTGCTTCGCCTTTTCGATGAAGTTGAGCGCGAGATCCAGTTTCTCATCATCCACGAGCGACTTGCCGATCTCATAGCCCTGGGCTTTGAAGAACGTGTACGAAATCCCGCCGCCGAGCAAAATCGTGTCCGCCAGGTTCATCAGGTTCTCGATGACGGCGATCTTGTCCTTCACCTTCGCGCCGCCGATGATCGCGGTGAACGGACGTTCCGGATCTTGCAGCACTTTGCTCAGGATGCTGATCTCCTTCTCCATCAGCAGACCGGATACAGCAGGCAGATAATGCGCGATTCCCTCCGTCGACGCATGCGCACGGTGAGCCGCACCAAAAGCATCGTTCACGTAGATATCCGCCAGGCTGGCAAGCGCCTTTGCGAATTCCGGATCGTTCTTTTCTTCACCTGGGTAGAAACGAACATTTTCGAGCAGCAAAACATCGCCGTCGGACAGCTTGTCAACCTCAGCCTGAACCGCTTCCCCGATCGCTTCATCCACTTTTACGACCGGTTTGCCGAGCAGTTCGGACAAACGCTTCGCCACCGGCGTCAGTCTGAATTCATCCGCAACTTTTCCCTTCGGACGCCCGAGATGGCTGGCCAGAATGATCTTTGCGCCTTGCTCGATCAGGTACCGAATCGTCGGCAGCGTCTCACGAATGCGCGTATCGTCCGTGATCACCCCGTCTTGAAGCGGCACATTAAAATCGACGCGAACAAATACTTTTTTCCCTGCTACATCAATGTCCCGTACACTCTTCTTGTTCATCTTTGCGTACCCCTTTCATATGGTGCGGTAAACGAGGGAAATAGAGGAGATATCCCCCTCTATTTCACCGCTCACCGAATGATTTGCTGCTGTATTTCCGGATTACAGACCTTTGCTCGCGATGTACTTCACGAGATCCACGACACGGTTGGAGTAACCCCACTCGTTATCGTACCAGGATACGACTTTCACCAGATTGTCGCCGACAACCATCGTCGACAGCGCGTCGATCGTCGAGGATGCCGGGTCGCCGTTGTAGTCGCTCGAAACAAGCGGCTCTTCGGAGTAGTTCAGAATGCCTTTCAGCGGACCGTTGGCAGCTTCGCGCAGCGCAGCGTTCACTTCTTCAACCGTTACGTTTCTCGCCAGTTCCACAACGAGGTCCGTTACGGAAACGTTCGGAGTCGGAACGCGGAACGCCATGCCGTTCAGCTTGCCTTTCAGTTCAGGCAGTACGAGAGACACGGCCTTTGCAGCGCCAGTTGTGGACGGAATGATGTTTTCCGCAGCTGCGCGCGCACGGCGAAGATCCTTGTGCGGCAGGTCGAGCACGTTTTGGTCGTTCGTGTAGGAGTGGATCGTCGACATCATGCCTTTTACGATGCCGAACTTCTCATGCAGAACTTTCGCAAACGGAGCGAGACAGTTCGTCGTGCAGGAAGCGTTGGAAATGATCGTGTGCTTCGCCGGATCGTATTTGTCTTCGTTGACGCCCATAACGATCGTGATGTCCTCGTTCGTTGCCGGAGCGGAGATGATGACTTTCTTCGCGCCGCCTTTCAGGTGAAGTTCAGCCTTCTCCTTCGCGGTGAAGATACCCGTCGATTCTACGACGATTTCCACGCCGTACTCAGCCCAGGGAAGAGCGCCCGGATCGCGTTCTGCGAATACCTTTACGGTCTTGCCGTTGACGATGAGAGCACCGTCGCCGACTTCAACGGTAGCGTCCAGACGGCCGTGCGTGGAGTCATATTTCAGCAGGTGCGCCAGCGTCTTCACGTCCGTCAGGTCGTTGATCGCTACGACTTCTACATCCGGATTGTTCAGCGCTGCACGGAATACGTTGCGGCCGATACGTCCAAATCCATTGATACCTACTTTTACCATAGATGTGTCCTCCTATCGTTACTATAAGTTTATATCTTGAATGACAAAGCTGCCCATTTATACAGCTTTGCCAATCAATATCGGAATGAACTGCCGCCGATGATGATTTGCGCGGCTGCTTCGTCCGTTACGAGGATGTCCTCGTGCCCGAACTTCAAAATCGCCCTGATCGCTTCGGCTTTGCTGCTTCCGCCGGCCACGCCGATCACAATCTCCATCTGCATGATATCTTCGAGTTTCAGCCCGACCGTGGGCATCTTGTGGACGACGTTTCCGTCGCGGTCAAAATAATACCCGAACGCCTCGGCAAGCGCCCCTTCCTGCTTCAACAGTTCGATCGTCTTCTGGTCCGACTTTCTCCTTTGCGCCATGACCATCGCGTTTCCGATCCCGTGAATGACGATGCGGGCCCTCCTGATCACGTTGACGATCTCCTGAATATTCGGGTCCGACATGAGCGACTGGTACGCCTCATCGCCCAGGTTGTCGGGAACGTGGAGCAGGCGGTACTGTCCTCCCGTTCGCTTCGCCATGATCGAAGCGATCGTATTGGCTTGCAGTTCGACGTTCTCCCCCAGGCCGCCCCGGGTGGGAACAAACATGCAGGTCGGATCGCTCGAAGAGAATGTCAGCAGATTGGCGACTTCAGCCAAAGTCGAACCGCCGGTTACGCCGATCACGTCGTGATCCTTGACGACTTTGCGCAGCACCTGCGCGCCGGCCAGCCCGAGTTCGCGCTTCGTATGAGGAGACTGGTCGCTGTCTCCCGGCACGATGACCACCTGCTTCAAACCGTACGTGCGGCAAATCTGTTCCTCCATTTCGGTCAATCCGAACAGATCTTTGATGTACGGTTCGATCTCCTCCAGGAGCCGGATGCCGGCAGAAGTAACCTGCATGCCCGCAGGCGTGATGGAGACGAGCCCATGACTTTTCAGAAAATCAACCTCAGAGCGCAGCACCCGTTCCGTCAAACCGAGAGACGAAGCAAGCGTACGTCTGCCCACTATCCCGGACACCATGATCGACTTCAGCACGGTGTACCGTTTCTTCAAGACATCCGTAAGGTCGGGCAACAGTTGCTTCTGAATGTCGATTATCCGTCTCATTGGTCTCCTCACTTTTCATCAGGATCGTTATGAGCTGCCCGTATTCCCGCTGCGCTGTCGCAGGCGATCGGACAAGATCACGGCTCCCGGACGAAGAGTCCGCCGGGCTTCCGCCGCTCGATACAGACTGGAAACCGCTTGACCAGGCACGCATCTCCAATCCCTGACAACATCAGTATGCTCTGCAGGATGAAAGATCATCCCGCACAGGGACGCATAACGTCCCTGCATATCAAAAACAGTCCCACACTGGATAAAAAAAAGAAGGTGGTTGGTCGTTACACTTATATTGTATGCCAATCTGTTCATCGTTGCAAGTCAAATATGTCCAGGATGTAACCTGCGTCACGGCGCAACCGGAAGGGAAATGCCGGCTGTCGCATATGCTGCACTGTATTCCGCTCTGTACGAAGGCATGCGGGGCGTTACAGTTTCTGTCTCTGTTTTTCTATATAGTTCAAAAGCCCCGGTCTTATCAGTTCGGCCAACGATTTCAACGCCGGCATCTTCACCGTAAATACCCGCTCATGATACCGCACGCGATACAGATCGGAATCGGGATCCGCATGTTCAGTCAAATGAATTTCGTCTGCAGAGAGAGAGCCACTGTAATACGCATGTCGCCTTCTTGAAACGTTTCGTCTTTCCATAAGGTTCTATGAAACTCCATGTTCTCCGCGATATCAGGGTATCCTTCTCTTTCGGTGGTCCATACATGTAAAGCACCGGCACCATAAACAGCAACGGCACCAATCGAAAAGTCGATTTTTCTGATGTTCGCGGCCGACATTTTCTCTACCATTTGCCGATAAACGCTTTTATCCTTGTACTCATGAAAGACTCTGGAATGTTCGGACATGTATGCGTATGAAATCGGAATCAGCAATAACACCATGAAAATCATCAGCATGATAAATAATTGATGCCTGTTTTTCAAACCATCACCGCTTATAAATTGTCGCGAACGGCATGATTTCCGATCATGACGTCATCGGGATACGATGGTGCGGACCTTCCGATTCGAAAAAAACTGTAAATCGGACGCCAATCTTCCACCCACCCCTCCAGATCGGACTGGATTCTTGCAATCGTTTGCAACAGCATGACGAAAGACGCGATCGGAATGCGCCGCATGATGACGAACGCACACAGAAACGGACTTTAACAAGATGCCCATATCATCAAGCCCGTCATGAACCGTTTTTCTTTCCCGGTGCGGTCCACAAATACGGTTCACTAATATCTGCACACGCCCGTCGCTTGCCGGATGCACGAAGCCAGATTCTCCAGGTCTCTCTTAAAAAGGTCGAATTCCGAATCTACCTCTTCCGCATATTGCTGCAGCGCTTCCCTGACGGGCTGTCCCTGCTCAATCGCGCGCCGCGGAGGGAAAAACATCCGGTTGTCTCCATGATGCTGATCCTCATACATGAACAGCGCCGCCGGATGCGCGCGCTTCATTTCACCGATCACGGTCGCCAGTCTTTCCGGGCTTTGAATTTCTACAGACGACTCCGATCTCAAGGTATAATCGGCGATATCTTCGAAATACCGTTCGCCCGATTTCGCCATATAACGCAACAAGCGCATTGCGTCCTCCTTATTCTTCGCGTAGGTCGGGATGGCGAGTCCGGACATATTGGCGACATTCCCCGCGTACATGCCTCCGGGTACCGGAGCGATGCCGATATCTTCATTCCGCTGAGCGATCCGTTCATAGCTGGTCGTTCCGGTGGGTTGTAATCCGTAAGCGAAGTCGATCGCCAGCGCCATATTTCCGTCGACAAGATCAAACGGCATCGGATCATAGTATGGAACGTTATTCGGCCCGGTTCTCTGCCTGTAATCTTCATCTCTCGTTCCGACCCACGCGATCCATTCCGCCGCCTGTACGGCTGCTTCGCTGTCCAGATAGCCGCTGAATACGGTTCCGCTCCTATCGACGATGCGGCCGCCGAACCGGTTCACCGCCAACCATTCAAGAGTGGCGGGAGACAATTTGATATACACATTGAACCCCGCCCTTTTCAGCGCGGCGATGCTCGCATCGAGCATGTCCCAATCCCAATGTTCGTCCGGCGGATCGATCCCCAAGAGGCGAAATGCATCCTGGCTGTAATAGACGATCAGCGGGTTCACCTTGCTTTTCAGCCCCAGAATATTGCCGTCCGGCGCCGTGACGACAAGCGGCTTGAGTTCGGATTCATGCAAATTCAGCGGTTCCAGCTTGCCGTGGTGATACCATAAGTTCATCTGATTCGGGGTCAGTTCCACGATATCCGGCGGATCGCCTCTCCCTTCCTTGCCGATAATCCATGGAGACAGCTCTCTGTAGTGATTGTTGCTCACGCGCATGACGACTTCGATATCCGGATTTTCAGCGGCGAATTGATGGATCAACCGGTTGTTTTCAGCTCCTAACAGCGCAACCAGCTCGACCGTCAACACCCGCTTCATCTGATTGTCGTCGATCGGAAAGTTCTCATCGCCCTCATCCGAACAGGCGGGCAGCATGATCAATGCCAGACTCAACCACGCTAGCGCAAGACTTCGTAACCTGCGGTTCATTTTCCAGCACCCCTTTATTGAAATTCTTTCAATACGTCGCGAACATGCGGCAGATCGATTCCCTTTCCATATAACACATAATGAGAAGAGTTCATCATGATTTGACTGGATGTAATCATATCAATGGTCGTTATCTTGTTTTCCGACGTTCTGGAATCGACATAATGAATACTGATAAACATCCCGATAAACGGGTCATGGCTGTACGATTGGTTGAGTTTTTTCCTTGCATATTTGTCTTCCAGCAGCGACAACACTTTCTTAATGGAATGGCTATCGTATAACGTAACATGCCTATGTATGTCTTCTTCATTTAATTCGGAACCGGCGGCCACCGTGATCGTGACACTTTTAATCTCATCAACCTTTACATCGTTCAATTTAGCCGCACTTAATAGATTTCGGGGAAAATAAACATATGCTGCCATGCCTATAACCACGATCATTATTCCTGCCGGCAACAGAAATTTACGATTTACAGGACGAAAGAATTTGAGCATAATACCTCCACACCCGGCTGTCTGTTCAAAATGCGGCTATGGCGCCGAACTGCCCTGAGGTTTTTGACACCTTTCGCCGCCTTTCGCCTCTGGATGAGAAGAAGGAGCCGTCCCTTCCTCACACCGCCGGCTTGCGGATCGCACCCGGCAACCGCAAAGACAACCTTATCGTGCATATTTTGTGTATGAATCCATTTTCAATCATAAATTATAACATTACAAGCAAAAAGAAGACATTTCAATCTGCTTCCGTCTCCATCCGGTTCCAATCCGCCTGCTTCGCCTGCGGCTCATTCCGTTCGCCTTGGCTGACGGCAGCTTGTGTAAAATCCGATCATCCCCGAGGAGCGGTTTGCGCCCGCCGGCATGGCTGCCGTTGCCGTCGGACAGGCGGTCCGCGTTACGCCAACAGGGTTCGATGTTACCCATACCGGCATCGTTCCGGAATGTGAATCCTGCGCATATACCGGCAAGCGTCCGCCCCCAGATCATGACACTTGCATTTTCATGTGCGATCGCATATAATTACTTTTGTTTCGTCATTCATGTTTGATTCCGGTTCGTATCCGAATCGCGTCATGCGCTCGTGGTCCAATGGATACGACGCAGGCCTCCGGAGCCTGAGATCGAGGTTCAATTCCTCGCGAGCGCGCTTTTTTCACTTCCCGCATTCATTATTTTTTTATCCAGCGTTTGACCTTTCTTGACCTTTGTGGTTGTCATTCGGTATGATAAGATCAGAAAGGTTCGCGAACCTTGACGATGTGTTGATTGTCGTGCAGACGTGCTGAATGGTGAATGATGTGATCGGAAAAATATGAACGATGCAAATAAAGGAGGTTACACACGATGACAGGAATCATTCCTATGGTGGTGGAGCAGACAAACCGCGGCGAACGGGCGTACGACATTTATTCGCGCCTGTTGAAAGACCGCATCATCTTCCTCGGTTCCGCGATCAACGACGCCGTCGCCAACTCGATCATCGCCCAGCTATTGTTCCTGGCCGCTGAAGATCCGGATAAAGACATCAGCCTGTACATCAACAGCCCCGGCGGATCGATCACTGCCGGCATGGCGATCTACGACACGATGCAGTACATCAAGCCGGATGTGGCGACGATTTGCGTCGGAATGGCCGCGTCGATGGGCGCTTTCCTTTTGGCGGCAGGCGCCAAGGGCAAACGTTACGCGCTTCCGAACAGTGAAGTGATGATCCACCAGCCGCTCGGCGGCGCCGAAGGACAGGCGAGCGACATCGAGATCCGCGCCAAGCGGATTCTCAGAATGCGCGATCAACTGAACCGCATCCTGGCGCAGCGCACGGGACAACCGCTGGAACGGATCGAAAAAGATACCGACCGCGATTACTTCATGAGCGCCCATGAGGCGATGGAGTACGGCCTCATTGACAAAGTGATCGAGCGCGTTTGAGAGCCGCCGGCCATGGACGGCACCGTTTAAAAATAAACGCTGAAAAAAGCGCCATCTGTCCAGTTACGGGAAGATGGCGCTTTCATTCATGAGCGTAACTAATAAAACCGGATTAATGATTCTCGATCTCTTCCTTGCTTACCAAAGCGACCAACGCGCTCACAGCCTGCTCGGCATCGGGGCCTTCGGCGATGATGTTCACTTCCGTGCCGGAACTGATCGCCAGGCTCATAATGCCCATGATGCTCTTGGCATTCACTTTCTTCTCGTCTTTTTCGACAAATATTTCGGAAGAAAATCTATTCGCTTCTTGAACGAACAGTGCAGCTGGTCGCGCATGGAGACCCGTTTTCAACTTCACCACGACAGGGCACTTTGCCATATCAACCTTCCTCCTAGACGCTTGATTTGAATTCGGGATATATATCATCTACTTTCCTTACCGACATATCGCAAACGGTAACAAGAAAACGAATGCGAGGTTTGTCAGACATTTTGCCGCAATCGTACTGATATTATATCATTAATCGGGAAACTGCACTAGAAGCATTCGGCCAATTCCATAGAATATATCCCCATTCATGCCTATTTTAGTCCATTACGCACCTTGTTTGCAAGTTCATCCAGCTTGCGAAGCCGGTGATTGACCCCCGATTTGCTGACGTTGCCCTTCAACATTTCGCCGACTTCTTTCAGATTCAGATCAGGATGCTGCAGCCGGACAAGCGCCACTTCGCGCAATTTTTCCGGCAGCTGATCCAGACCGATCTCTCTCTCCAGCAGTTTAATATTTTCAATCTGCCGCATGGCCGCCCCGATCGTTTTGTTCAGATTGGCCGTCTCGCAGTTGACGATGCGGTTGACGGAATTGCGCATATCGCGCATGATGCGCACGTCTTCAAACTTGAGCAGCGCCTGGTGCGCGCCGATCAGGCTGAGAAAATCGATGATCTTCTCGCCTTCCTTCAAATACAGGACATACCCTTTCTTGCGCTCAATGCATCTCGCGTTCAGCCCGTAGCGGTTGATCAATTCGCACAGCGCTTCGCAATGTTCCTCGTACATCGAAGAGATTTCCAGATGATAGGAAGACCCTTCCGGATTGTTCACCGAACCGCCCGCCAGAAACGCGCCGCGCAAATACGCCCTCCGGTCGCATTCCTTGCGGATCAGCGACTCGTCGATGCCGGATTGGAACACGAATCCCTCGGAGACGATCTTGAGTGACAACAGCATCTCCTGAACGCCTCTGGGCACGCGGACGATATAAATGTTGTTTTTCTTCAGGCGCATTTTCTTGCGCACCAGAAGCTCCGCCTGAATGCCGAACTGCCGCTTGATCAATGTGAAGATGCGCCGGGCGATCGCCGCGTTCTCCGTGGACACGTCGAGCACGACGCGCTTGCCCGACAACTGCACCGTCCCGATCATGCGGATGAGCGCCGACAGTTCCGCCCGCTCGCAGCACGCCTGACCCGTCTCGATCAATGTGAGTTCCTTTTTCGTCTGTGCCGCAAATGACATGCCACAATCACTCCTTCCTCGTCAGCCGGGATTGCACGATCTGCATGATGTGTTGACTCAATCGTTCCGTATCATGCCGCAAATAAGTCCGATATAACACAAGCCGGTCCGCGATCAGTTCGGCCCCCGACCCGCTCAGCTCCGACTCGTCCAGCCGGACGGGTTCGGCGCCTTTCTCCGCGTATTTCGCCAGCACCTCATCGGAAATCGGGCCGTTGTTGACCAGAATATAATCGAAGGACATTTCGGGCACATGCCGCAAAATGGCGCGCACATGATCCCCGACGCTGTAATGATCCGTCTCGCCGGGCTGCGTCATGACGTTGCAGACGAAAATTTTCACCGCGCGCGACCGCACGACCGCGGATGCGATGCCGGGCACCATCAGGTTCGGAATAATGCTCGTGTACAAACTTCCCGGCCCCAGGATGATCGCGTCCGCCTCCTCCACCGCCTGCACCGCTTCTTCAAGCGGCACGGCGTCAGCGGGTTCGATCCGCACGCGCTTGATCGGTTTTCCGGACTTCGGAATCTGCGATTCACCGACGACTTCGCTGCCGTCTTCATATTGCGCGATCAGCACGATCGGCCGGGCGCTCGCCGGCAGCACGCGTCCCCGCACCGCCAGCACCTTGCTCAGTTCCTTCACCCCGGTGACAAAATCGCCCGTGATCTCCTTCATCGCGGCGAGAATGAGATTGCCCAGACTGTGTCCGGCCAGGCTCGACCCCGGCTGAAAACGGTGTTCGAACACCTTGGAAAGCATCGGTTCCACATCCGCCAGGGCGAGCAGCACGTTGCGGATATCGCCCGGCGGCGGAATGTGCATCTCCGAACGCAACACGCCGGAACTCCCGCCGTCGTCGGCCACGGTGACGATCGCCGTCAGATCGAGCGGCAATTCCTTCAGCCCGCGCAACATGACCGACAAGCCGGTTCCTCCTCCAATGACCGCCACACGCGGCAGATCACTTCTCCCGTGACCTTTGCCCACTCAAACATCACCTCTTATCGCTGATCGCGCGCAGCATCGCGGTGCGTCACCTGCGCGACGACCAGCTCATCGCTGCCAAGCATCTTGCGGAGATATTCGGCGATCGCGACCGAACGGTGTCTGCCGCCCGTGCATCCGATGCCGATCACGACCTGGCTCTTGCCCTCCTTGCTGTACTGCGGAATAAGAAATTGCAGCAGATCGAGCAGCTTGGTCAGAAACGTGTTCGTATCTGACCATTTCATCACATAATCGTACACCTCTTGATCGAGTCCCGTCTTCGGGCGGAGATGGTCGATATAATGAGGATTGGGCAAAAACCGCACGTCGAAGATGAGATCCGCGTCGATCGGTATGCCGTACTTGAATCCGAATGACATGATATTCACTTGCATTTTGTTGCGTTCCAGCTGGCTGAACCGCGCGATGATCGACGCCTTCAGCTGAGCCGGCTTCATGCTGCTCGTATCGATCACCTGCGTGGCCATCCCTTTCAGTTCCTCCAGCATCCTGCGCTCGAGCTGAATGCCGTCGAGCGGCGAACCGCCCGCCGCAAGCGGGTGGCGTCTGCGGCTTTCTTTGTACCGCTGCACGAGCACCGAATCCGTCGCGTCCAAAAACAAAATCTCATAATGAATCGCCGTGTTGTTTCGCAGTTCGTTCAGCGCTTCATTCAACGCGGTAAAAAACTCGCGCCCGCGCAAGTCGATCACGAGCGCAACCTTCTCGATATTCCCCCGCGATTGCTCGATCAATTCCGCAAACTTCGGGATCAGGACCGGAGGAAGATTATCGACGCAAAAAAATCCGAGGTCCTCCAGACACTGAACCGCGATCGTTTTACCGGCTCCTGACATCCCCGTGATGATGACCAGATTGGCAGAGCTTTGTCCTTGCGTCATGGGATGTCACCCTCCCCCCTGAACAGACTGAAAAAAGCACATGCCCGCATCGCCGCCCCGGCGCATCCGCCGGCTATCCCTTGAGCAACAACGCCGCGGCGCCGACGACTCCGGCCCGGTTTCCCAATACGGCGGGCACGATGTCGACCCCTTCGCTTACAACGGCAGGAGCATGCTTGGCGAACGCTTCCCGAACCGGTTCGAACAAAATATCGCCCGCTTGCGACACACCGCCGCCGATGATGAATCTCTTCGGGTTCAAAATGACCGCCAGCAGGCTCAGCGTCCGTCCGAGATAATGGCCCGCCCGCGCCACGATCCGCAGCGACACTTCGTCCCCCGCGCGCGCCGCGTCCAGAACGGCTTTGGCGGTCAGCTCCGGCTCCATGCTCAGCACCGTTTTCTCCCCGCGCTCCAGCGCGTCGCGCGCCATGCGGACGATGCCGGTCGCCGACGCGACGGTCTCGACGCATCCCTTTTGGCCGCAGCTGCACCGGATCGCTTCCAGATCGGGGACGATCGGAATATGGCCGAATTCCCCCGCCATGCCGTTAAACCCCTCATAGATTTTGCCTCCGGCGATAATCCCGCCGCCGACGCCCGTGCCCAGCGTCAGCATGACCAGATCGTCGATACCTTTGCCCGCTCCGGCCCAAGCCTCGCCCAATGCGGCGATATTGGCGTCATTGTTGATGCGCACCGGTTTCCGCCATATTTCCTCCAGTCTTTCCCTTACCGGAACGTCCGTCCATTTCAGGTTGGGGGCGAATTTGACAATGCCGTTCTTGATATCCATGAATGCCGGAAACCCGATGCCGCAGCCGGCCACCTGATCCCAATCGAAATTCGCCTCCTCAACAACCTTGCGGGCGTAGTCGGCGATATTCCCCAGAACAGCCTCCACCCCCGCCTCCGTTCCGGTCGGGCCTTCGTATGTATGGAGCAGGTCTCCATGCTCATTGCAGATTCCCAGCTTGATGGAAGTGCCTCCAACGTCGATTCCGACATAGATCGACTGTGCCATCCGCATTCACCCCAACTGTTTTTGCATCCTGATATCACTGTATTCCGAAATATTCCGAGTCACTGCTGCCGAATCGCTTCGTCGCTGTTCTTTGGCGCCGCCCCGTTGAAGGGATGCCCGATGACGAGTTCGCCGCATCCTTCATCTTTCTGTGCATCCCCGCATACCTACCGTGTATCATACCCACTATAATTGGCACCGATAAAATGGAGAAAATTGCATCGCCGTTCCCTTTTCTTTAACCCCATCTCCGTCCATTGCCAATGAGTCCAACCGGAGCGGACCGTAGATAAGACCAACAGGAAGACGCCGCACACATCCGGAAATTCCTTCACAGCAACTCCCAGCGCATAACCTTTGCACACATTATACTCCATACAATCGCTTGGGAGCAAAAAATGTTGAGGCGTCGGTTCATGGATGCACAAGCGGTCAGACGCGGCGGAGCGGGAAACGCAACCATACGCCCTCCACGGTCCGCAGCGTCAGGCGTTATGGGAAACGGAAATAACCCGCCATCGGTTGACCTGATATGCTTCCTTCAAAGCAACCCTGATATTTGAACTTTCAGGTGTCTGCTTTGAGGGGAGCATACTCAACCGCCTGACGGGTTACTCCGTTTTGCCGCTTCTTATTGCAAACTTGAAAGCATTGCCGGACTATGATGTAAACGGCGTTTGCCTATTTACCATGCTTGAATGTTAACGGCCTTTATAAAGTATGGCTCCAGTCGTGAGTCGCGCTTCCTTCCAGATACCGTTCGCAGTCCAGCGCAGCCATGCATCCGCTGCCGGCCGCGGTGATCGCCTGCCGGTACCGGCTGTCCTGCACATCGCCGCAAGCGAAGATGCCCGGAACGTTCGTCTCGCTCGTACCCGGCTTCACCTTGATATAGCCCTGTTCGTCGAGATCGATGATGCCTTTCAGGAAGTCGGTGTTCGGCTTGTGGCCGATCGCCACAAAGATGCCGTCCGTCTCCAGAATTTCTTCCTGGCCGGTCTCATTGTTCCGAACCTTGAGCCCGGTGACTCCGTGCTCTCCCGCCACGACGGCGACGGGCGTCCGGTTCAGGCTCCACGTGATCTTCGGGTTGGCGCGCGCGCGGTCCTGCATGATCTTCGACGCGCGAAGCTCATTGCGCCGGTGAACGACGCGGACTTCCGTCGCGAATCTCGTCAGGAAGTTCGCCTCCTCCATCGCCGAGTCCCCGCCGCCGACGACGATGATCTTCTTGCCGCGGAAGAAGAACCCGTCGCACGTCGCGCAGGTGCTCACCCCCCGTCCGATATTCTCCTTCTCGCCGGGAATATCGAGCAGTTTCGCCGTCGCGCCGGTCGAGATGATGATCGTCTCAGCTTCCAGTTCTCCCGCGCCATCCACCGTGAGCTTGAACGGACGGCTCGATGCGTCCAGCTTCGTCACCCATCCGCGCTGGAATTTGGCGCCGAAACGCTCCGCCTGCTTGCGCATATTGTCCATCAGCTCAGGCCCCATGATTCCTTCCGGGAAGCCCGGAAAATTTTCAACTTCCGTCGTCGTCGTCAATTGTCCGCCCGGCTCCGGACCTTCGATGACCAGCGGCTCCAGATTGGCTCTGGCCAAATAGATCGCCGCCGTCAGTCCCGCCGGACCCGTTCCGATCACGACCGTTTTCACCATCTCCACAACCTCCTGACAACTTTATTTCATCTTCATAGCCGTCTTCGGCCGACAGCCGCACAGTTCTATATTCTCCCGCCGAAATCCGAAAAAACGGTGCCCATCTTCTCGCGCAGACCGCACGCCTCATCGATCGCCGCCACATGCCTGCGGACCGTCGACGTGGAAATGCCGTACCTCGTCGCCACGTCGAGATACGTAATCCGCCTGCTGTGCATCTTGGCGATCAAATATTCCAGCGCCGCGGACCACCCTTCGGGGCGCCGGATGCGGGGAGTCCATGGATACATTCGTCTCAAAAAGTCTGCCCACAGCGCCTGCATGTCATACCGCTCCGTCATGCCGTAGCGTTTCTCCATATGGCTGAGCGCGATCTCCACCACGTCCTGCCACGATTGCTCCCATGTCGGCAGCGACGACCGGACAAGCGAGTTCAGCGGTTCGACCCTGCCGGCGCCCTTTTCCGCGCCCGATCGTTCCGCCGCCAGTCCGGCGAGCACGGAACGCGCCGCATCCTTCAGATCTTCCGGCTCATCGGGATTCCGCACAAATTCCCGCAAAGCCATCTCGACCTCGTCATCACCGATGAGACCGAGCGCCTTGATCACCTGCAGCTTCGCATCGTGTTGTCCGTGGCGCAGCACCCAGAAAAACGAAGAGCGGACGACGGGATCGAGCCGCCTTTGAGCCGCAAGCGTCCTTTCCCCGGCCTGCAGCCATTTCAGCTGTTCCTCGAACGGCAATTGATAGTTGTAACTGAACACCGTCTCCTGACTCCAGCCGCGTTCCAGAACTTCATTCAGACGCCGCAAATAATAGTTCGCGATATCCGGCCTTTCATCCAGGTTCCTCACCTTCAGCCAAAGCCTGCGCGCTTCCTCGTACTTGCCCAGGTGAACGGCCGCCACCGCCGCGTAATGATACATGCTCGCATCCGGCTCCGGCGGCACCGTCCGCAGCAGGCGCTTGAACAGCCGGTATGCGTGATCGTGCCTGCCGATGATGCCCATCGTCGTGGCCAGCTTGAACAGCTGTTCGTGATGCAGCGGATACAGCTTCGCCAGCCTGTCGGTCAGCACGACCGCCTCAGCGTGCCGGTCCATCTGGTGCATGAAAATCGTCAGGTTGCACAGCGCATGCAGGTTCCCGGGATCGTCCTCGAGCACGTCGTGCACCGTCTGCAGCGCTTTGTCCATCTCGCCCCTGTAGTAATAGGCCAGGGCAAGATTGTTGTGGGCCGCCATAAAGCCGGGATGTCTCCGGGTCAACGATTCGAGCAGCAGCACCGCTTCGCTGAACTTCCCTTCCTCCAGCATCATGCGCGCCTGTTCATGCTCGAACAGCGCCTGTCTGGCGCGAATCGACCTCACCTTAACCGGACGCCCCAGTTCCATCGAAAGGATCTCCAGCATTTCCTCCGCATCTTCGAGATAAAAGCCTTCCTCATCCAGTTCCAGATACTTGAGCAGTGCCTGCTCGGACTGTTCGAGCATATCCATGTTCATATAATTGTTCGCCAGGTAAAAATAACACTCGGTCAAATTGGGATCCAATGATTCCAGCACATGGGTCAAAATCTCGTTCGATGACTCGTAATCCCCTGTCTCCGACAGCACTCCGGCAAGATTAATATGATGAACAGCGTTGTACGGTTCGGTTTCTACGGCACGGCGAAAATAACGCAGCGCTTTGTCATAGCGATAGCGGTCCAATGACTGCATTCCCCGTTGGAGATAAAATTCCGCATTCAGATGAAGAGATATGATATTGTGTCCGGAATGCACCGCCCTGCCGCTTTCTTGCTTCACCGTTTGCAGCACCTCCTGCCCGTCGCCAGGCAACTTCCGTTGCGTCACCGCTGCTCACACGCCTCCGGATTTGAACAGAGTGCTGATGGAGCCGCCTTGCACGATAATCCGAATCGCATCAGCCAACAGATGATCCAGCGACAAAATTTTGAATTTGGGAGACAAATTTTCCGGTTGCGCGATCGTATCGGTCACGATGATCTCCTTCACATAAGGACGGTCGAGTTCCTTAATCGCGTCTCCGGAGAACAGGCCGTGCGTCGCGCATACGTACGCGTCATTGGCCCCGTGTTCCTTCAGGCTCTCGACGACGTTGACGATCGTCCTCCCGGTATCGATCAGGTCTTCGATGATGATCGGCGTCTGTCCTGCGACATCCCCGATCAGGTGCGTGATGACCGACTCGTTATGCGCGGGACGCTTCTTGATCATGATGGCAAAAGGCGAATTCATGTAGCTCGCCAGACGTTCCGCCGTCGCAGCGCGGCCCGCGTCCGGAGATACGACGACCGGGTTCTTGATGTTTTGCTGCTTCAGGTAATCGACGATCATGTCGAGCGCGGTCAGATGGTCGACCGGTATGTTGAAGAAACCTTGGATCGCAGGCGCATGCAGATCGACGGTAATGACGCGCCGCGCGCCGGCCGTGGTCAATACGTCCGCCACCATCTTCGCGGTGATCGGTTCGCGAGGCTTCGATTTGCGTTCCTGTCTCGCATAACCATAGTACGGCACGATGACGTTGATCGTGCGAGCGGAAGCGCGCTTCGCGGCATCGATCATGACGAGCAATTCGACAAAGTTTTCATTGATCGGATGAGAAAAAGACTGGACGAGAAACACGTCGCAATTGCGGATCGACTCCTCGTAGTGGCAGTACACTTCACCGCTTTTAAACCGCGAAATAAAAATCTTCCCAAGTGGAATCCCGAGCACCTTGCTGATTCGCTCCGCCAGTTTCGGATTCGATGTTCCTGAGAATATTTTGGTCGATTCACTGTCCAGCATGATAAGATACGGCTCCTCCCAAACATTATGTGAAATAATCATTTCTTGCAGAAAACATGAATCGATGAAAAATGCGTGATAAAGACATGCTTCGGCTAATCCCATTATACCGTTACGACATGCTTGTTTCAAAACATTCTATTCGATCGGCACCATGATGCGCTTCCGCTTGTCGAACGTTGCAAGTTGCGTAAATCCGACATCCTTCAACAGCGCGTAAGCCCGGTCGAGGTTTTCCGCCAGTTTTTCCGGATCGTGCGCGTCCGATCCGACCGTAACCGGGATTCCCAACGACAGGGCGTATTCCAGCATCCTCCTGCTGGGGAACATCTCCGCCGCCGGCATGCGCAGACCGGAAGCGTTCAGCTCGATGGCGATCCCCTGCTCCTTGACCACCTCGAGCGTCCGTTTCTCCAGTCCGGACATATCCTCCTCCGGCTTATGTCCGAACCGCTTGATGACGTCGATATGGCCGATGTAATCATAGAAACCGGTTCTCGCCGCCTTCTGCACCGCGTCGTAGTACCGGGCGTACACGTCCTCGACGCGCTTGCCTTCCCAGTTGTGCAGCTGTCTCCGGTCGGACACGTCCCACGTTCCCAAGAAATGAACCGAGCCGATGACATAATCCCAGGGATACGATTCGACGATCTTCGCGATCTCTTCCTCGTACCCTTCGATATAATCGCCCTCCAGACCGACGCGAATCTCGATCTGATCGCGGTACTTCTCCTTCAGGTACAGGCATTCTTCCACGTAGCGCGGCAGTTCGTCCAGCGGCATCGCCATCCCTTCGTAGTACGTGGCCGGATCGACGTGAATCAGCGGCATATGATCGGACAACCCCAGCTGCTTCAAGCCGATCTCGATCCCTTTCCGCACGTACTCCTCCAGTTCGCCCTTCGCGTGCCCGCAGCGCACATGATGCGTATGATAATCGATAAACATGCTGTTTCCATCCTTTCATCCGAAGATCCGGCGGCGCCGAAGCCGGCGCGGCGCGGCAGAGCCCGGCGTTCCTCAAGTATGGCCGGGCCTCCGCTGCACATCCTATTCGTCCGAAGCGGACGGCTTCGCATGACGTCCGCGCAATTCCGCCAGCACGCGGTCAAGCGGCAATTTTTGCTCCCGGAGCAGCACGAGCAGGTGGAACAGCAGATCGCTCACTTCCCAACTCAGCTCGTCGTGGCTGCGGTTTTTCGCCGCGATGATCACTTCGCCGGCCTCTTCGCCGATTTTCTTCAAAATCTTGTCGACACCCTTCTCGAACAGGTACGTCGTGTAGGACCCTTCCGGACGTTCCGCTTCCCTGCTCGCGATGACCGATTCCAGTTCGTTTATGATCGCGAAGCGGTCATGGCCGGTTTCCGGCACGGCGGCGTCCGCATCCAGCCGGTGATGGAAGCAGCTGTAATGCCCCGTATGGCAGGCCGGACCGTTCGGCTCCACGAGCACCAGCAGCGCATCCGCGTCGCAGTCGTAACGGATCTCGCGTATTTTCTGCGTGTTGCCGGAAGTCGCCCCTTTATGCCACAGTTCCGAACGGGAACGGCTCCAGAACCACGTTTCCCTCGTCTGCAGCGAAAGGGCCAGCGACTCGCGGTTCATGTAGGCGAGCGTCAGCACCTCCTTGCTGACGGCGTCCTGCACGATCGCGGGGATCAATTTCTGCTCATTCCACCGCACCGCGTCGAGCTGCAGTTCCGTCCCTTCCGCCTGCAACCCCGCCGCTTGGCCCGTTGCCGGCTTGTCCGCGTCCCCTCCGTTCGCCTTCATGACCGCGTTCGAGTCCGCGGCCTTATCCGCACCGGTCCCCGCGACCGCCTGCTCACTCTTCTTGTCGCTCACCGCACTTCCACTCCTTTCTCCCTAAGCGTCCGTTTGACATCCGCAATCGTCAGTTCTTTATAGTGGAAAACGGAAGCCGCCAGCCCCGCGTCGGCCTTGCCCTCCGTGAACACTTCCACGAAATGTTCCGCCGAACCCGCCCCGCCCGATGCGATGACCGGGATCGACACGCTTTCCGCAACGGCGCGCGTCAGGGCGATGTCGAATCCGTCCTTCGTTCCGTCCTTATCCATGCTCGTCAGCAGGATTTCACCCGCTCCGAGCCTTTCCGCCTCCTTCGCCCATTCGACCGCCTTGATCCCGGACGGCTTGCGTCCTCCGTGCGTGTACACTTCCCATGTGCCCATCTCGGGATTGTATTTCGCGTCGATCGCGACGACGATGCACTGCGATCCGAATTTGCGCGCCCCATCGGAGATCAGCTGCGGATTGAGCACCGCCGCCGTGTTGATGCCGATCTTGTCGGCGCCGGCGCGAAGAATGTTCTTCATATGTTCCACCTGCGAAATGCCGCCGCCCACGGTGAACGGGATCGAGATCGAGCCCGCCGTCTTCCGCACCACCTCGATCATCGTCGCGCGTCCTTCCACGGAAGCCGAGATGTCCAGGAAAACAAGCTCGTCGGCTCCCTCCCGGTCATAGAGCGCCGCAAGTTCGACGGGATCTCCGGCATCCCGCAGATTGACGAAATTGACGCCCTTCACCACTCTTCCATCCTTCACATCCAGGCATGGAATGATCCGTTTCGTTAACATCCTTTCCTTCCTCCTTCGCATGCGCGGCAAAACTCCACCACATCTTTGTAAGGAAGCGTGCCGCCGAATATATCAAGGGCGCTGCCGATCGTGATGTCGAGCCTGCCGCCCGTTATTTCGCGAAACCGTTCCAGATCCTCGAGCGACCGGACGCCTCCCGCGTACGTCGTCGGCACCGTCGTCCATTCCGCGAGCTGTGCGGCGAGTTTCTCCTGCACCCCTTCGCGCTTGCCCTCGACATCGACGGCATGGATGAGAAATTCGTCGCAATACGCTTCCAGCATCGCGATCGTCGCGGCGTTCACCTGCACATCGCTGAACGTCCGCCATTGATTGGTCATGACATAATAAGCGCCGTCCCGCTCCTTGCAGCTGAGATCGATGACGAGGCGGTTCTTTCCGATCCGCGAGACGATCTTCTCCAGGTTGTTCATATTCAGCTTGCCGTCCTGAAAAATATACGACGTGACGATGACGTGCGACGCCCCTAGTTTCAGATAGCGCTCGGCGTTATCCGCATGGATGCCTCCGCCGATCTGCATCCCGCCCGGGTATGCCCGGAGCGCTTCCTCCGCCGCCCGTTCATTGCCGCCGCCGAGCATGATGATATGGCCGCCGGTGAGCCCGTCCTCGCGATACATCGACGCGTAATGGGCCGGCGAAAGCTCGGACACGAAATTTTCGACGACTTTGCCCGCATCCGCCTGCAGCGTCTCCCCGACGATCTGCTTCACTTTGCCCTGATGGAGATCGATACACGGCCTGAATTTCATCTTCCCCAACTCCTTACGCCGACGGGTGCCCGGCCCGTTTGCTGAGCTTCAGAAAATTGGCGAGCAGCCGCATGCCGAGCGCGCCGCTTTTCTCCGGATGAAACTGCATCCCGTACACGCGGTCCCGTCCGACCACCGCCGCCACCGGCTCATAATACTCCGTCGATGCGAGGAGATGTTCCTCGGCGGGCAGCGCCTTGTACGAATGCACGAAGTATACGAACCCTTCCTCTACGTCTTCAAAAAGCTCGTTGTCCCGGTGGAAAGTCAGCCGGTTCCATCCCATATGCGGAATCTTGCCCTGTCCGCCAAGCCGCACCACTCTGCCGGGCAACAGATTCAGGCCCTGGTGCAGACCGTGTTCTTCGCTTTCGCTGAACAGCAGCTGCATCCCCAGGCAGATGCCGAGGAGCGGCTTGCCCGAGCGCGCATATTCCGTCACGGCGTCGCGCAGCCCCGCCGCCTGCAGATTGCGCATCGCATCGCCGAACGCTCCGACTCCCGGCAATATGGCGGCCGAAGCTTCCATGATCCTTTCACGGTTGCCCGTGACGTGCGCTTCATATCCGAGCCGTTCGACGGCCTTGCTGACGCTGTGCAAATTGCCCATTCCGTAGTCGATGATCGCGATCAAACTCAGAGCACTCCCTTCGTGGAAGGCACGCCCTGAACGCGCGGATCGATCGACGTCGCCTCATCGAGCGCCCGGCCGAGCGCTTTGAAGATCGCTTCGATCATATGATGCGTGTTGTCCCCGTAATGAACGATCACATGCAGCGTGATGCGCGCTTCTAATGCGAATTTCCACAGAAATTCTTTCACCAGTTCGACGGTAAAGCTGCCGACGGTCGCCCCCGGAAACGAAGCGCGGTATTCCAGATGCGGCCTGTTGCTGATGTCGATCACGACTTGCGCCAGCGCCTCGTCCATCGGCACGAATACATTGGCGTACCGCCTGATTCCCTTCTTATCCCCGAGCGCTTCGCGAAACGCCTGACCGAGGCAGATGCCGATGTCCTCCACCGTGTGATGATCGTCGACCTCCACGTCGCCGCGCGCATCCACCTTCAGGTCGAACAGCCCGTGCTTGGTGAACAGATCGAGCATGTGATTGAAAAACGGCACATCCGTCTCCAGTTCGCTTACGCCGCTCCCGTCGATGTTGAAACTGAGCATGATGTCGGTTTCATTGGTCGTCCGCTTGATTTCCGCACGGCGCAATCTTTGTTCCGCATTCGTCATCCAAGATCCCCTTCCTTCTCCAGCCTGATCTGCACGGCGCGCGCATGCCCTTCGAATCCTTCCGCGCGGGCGAGCGCCATGATATGCGCGCCGTCTCTGAGCAGCGCCTGTTTGCTGTATTGAATCACGCTTGATTTTTTCATAAAATCATCGACATTCAGCGGGGACGAGAACCGGGCCGTTCCGTTCGTCGGCAGCACATGGTTCGGTCCCGCGAAATAATCGCCGACCGGCTCCGTGCTGTACGGTCCCAAAAAGATCGCGCCCGCGTTTTCGATGAAAGGCAGAACGGAGATCGGGTCTTCCACGATGACCTCCAGATGCTCCGGCGCGATCCGGTTCACCGCCCGCACGCCGTCCATCAGCGACTTCACCGTCAGGATCGCGCTGGCGCCGATCGCCTGAGCGGCGATATCGCGACGCGGCAGCTGCGCCAGCTGGCGGTCGACTTCGCGCGACACGGCCTCGGCGAGCTTCAGCGAATCGGTGACGAGAATCGCCCTGGACATCGGGTCATGCTCGGCTTGCGACAGCAGATCCGCCGCCACGTACGCCGCATCCGCCGTTTCATCCGCCAGCACGACGATATCCGTCGGGCCCGCGATGCTGTCGATATCCACCTGCCCGTACACGTACCGCTTCGCCAGCGTCACGAAAATGTTGCCGGGACCGCATATTTTATCGACCGCCGGAATCGTCTCCGTGCCGTAAGCGAGCGCGGCGACCGCCTGGGCTCCCCCGATCCGGTAAATCTCCGTCACGCCGGCTTCCGCCGCCGCGACAAGAATGTACGGATTGATTCCCGCCTTGCCCGCGGTAGCCGGCGGCGTGACCATGACGATTTCCTTCACGCCCGCGACCTGCGCCGGAATGACGTTCATCAGCACCGTCGACGGATACGCCGCCGTGCCGCCGGGCACATACAGGCCGACGCGCTTCAGCGGACGCAAGATCTGACCGAGGATCGTGCCGTCTTCCCTCAAGTCGATCCATGTCTGCCGCTTCTGCTTCTCGTGGAAACTCCGAATATTGCTTGCGGCGAGGCGGAGAGCGGTCAGAAATTGCTCATCCACCGCGTCGTAGGCCGCCTTCACTTCGTCTTCCGTCACGCGCAGTTCATCCGCCTTCAACGCCATCTTGTCGAACTTCGCCGTATATTCGAGCACCGCCTCATCACCGCGCCTGATCACATCTTCGATGATCGCGCGCACCGTCTCGTGCTGCTCCGGCGTACCGTATTCGACGCTCCGCTCGACGCTGTACGATTCAGCTGACATGATCCGCATGCCTTTCATCTCCTTCATTCGATATATGGATGACCGGATTCGGATAACCTCATGCGATTCCGTCTTCATCCGCCCCGGTTCTCTTTCATCCCATCGTCATCCTTGCCTTTAACAGCCCTCAATCCGGGATAACGGTCTCCAGCCGCTTGCACAATTCCTCGATCGCCTCGCTCTTCAAACGGTAGCTGACCCGGTTGGCGATCAGACGGCTCGTGATATGGAAGATCGTCTCCAGTTCGACGAGTCCGTTTTCCCGAATCGTTTGCCCCGTCTCCACCATATCGACGATATGGTCGGCCAGACCGATCAGCGGGGCAAGCTCGATCGAGCCGTTCAGTTTGATCACTTCCACCTGCTGGCCGTTTTCGCGGAAATATTGCGATGCGACGTTCGGATATTTCGTCGCGACGCGCACCGTGGCATGTCTCGGCTTCCAGTCGGGAAGGCCGATCACCGACATGCGGCAGCGCGCGATGCCCAGATCGAGCAATTCATACACGTCGCGGTTTTCTTCCATCAGAACATCCTTGCCGACCACCCCGACATCGGCGGCGCCGTATTCCACATAGGTGGGCACATCCACCGGTTTGGCCATAATAAAATCCATTCCCAATTCGGGGAGTTCAATGATCAGCTTGCGCGAATCATCAAAATCGTCGGGAATCGCGAGTCCGGCCTCGCGAAACAACTTCGAAGCCTGCTTGTAGATGCGTCCTTTCGGCATTGCGATTTTCAACCGTTCGCTCATCCCTGTGCGCCTCCTTTTCTGCCTTCCGCCGTCCATACGATAACCTCGTCGGCCGTCATCCCGTCGCACGGCCCACCGTCCTGCCGCATGACCGCCGCCGCGCCGGGCGCCTCTTCCGCTTCGATGCGCCGCGTCACGACGGTGAATTCGCCGGTACTCCTCAGTTCGGCCGCCTCCGCCAACGCTTCGGCGCGGCGTTCGGGCACATACAGGATGAGCACCCGCTTCGCCGAATCCTCTTCGACGGGCCCCAGGATCTCGAGAATGCGCGTCGTTTTCAGCGCAAATCCGGTCGCCGGCGCCGGACGGCCGAAACTGTGCAGCAGATTGTCGTATCTCCCGCCGCTGGTCACCGGAAACCCGAGCCCCGCCGCGTACGCTTCGAAAATCATCCCCGTATAGTAAGAGAAGTTGCCGATCATCGTCAGGTCGATCGTCATATAGCCGCTGACGCCGTAAGATTGCAGCGCGTCCCATATCTCGCACAGGTGGCCGATGGCCGCCTGCGTCGACGGCTGCGACGTGAAGCCCGCCACCTTCTCGCACACTTCCCTGCCTCCCTGCAGCTCCAGGACGCCCAACAATTTCTCCTTCACCGCCGGCGATACGTCGAAACCGCGGATGAGCCGGCGATACCCGACATAATCGCGGGCAAGCAGCCGCTCGCGAAGCTGGTCCTGCTCCGCGGGCATCCCGTCCAGCAGTTCGCCGAGCAGCCCGTTCAACAGCCCCTGATGGCCGAGCGCCAGCTTAAACTCCGACAATCCGGCGGCCTTCAGCGAAGCGACGGCGAGGGCGATCACCTCCGCGTCCGCATCGGCCGACGCGTCGCCCACCAGTTCCACGCCCGTCTGGAAAAATTCCGCATCCCGCCCGGATTCATCCTCGAACGCGCGGAACACGTTCGCGTGATACGCAAGGCGGATCGGCAGCCGCTCATCCTTCAGCACCGACGCGACGACGCGCGCGATCGGCGCCGTCATTTCGGACCGGAGCACGAGCGTCTTGCCTCGATTGTCCAGCAGCTTGAACAGTTTCTTATCCGATGTCGCGCTCATCACGCCCACCGTGTCGTAATATTCAATGGTGGGAGTCAGAATCCGCCGGTACCCCCACCGCTTCATGCAAGTCAATACGCGCTCTTCAATACAGCGCAGCCGCTCAACCGCACCCGGCAAATAATCCTTCACGCCGGACGGCTTTTCGAACACTTTCGGTTTGGACACGATCGTTCACCTCAATCATAAACTGGGAAGCTGTTCATCCGGTTCATCCCGCATGCATGCATCAATGCGCCTGCATATCCTCATGCATTCCCATTCCGGACAACACATTCCCATTCGGACGCTTTAGTATGCTAATATGGTAACATATTATCAAAGTAAAGTGAATGCCCGCAATACTTTTTATGAAAAACTTCTCCGTTCCGCCGCATGAACCCGCTGAACCTCCGGTGAACCGGAACGCTCCGTTCGCGGACCGGCGGCGAAGCATACGGGCGGATTGCGGCATCGAAAACGCCATATGATTTACAGATAGCGCTATTCCGAACCGGCGGGCTCTTCCGCGACAGCCTGCGCTGCGGCGAGATCCTTCCTTTCCTCCGGCGTGATCCGCTCCCGTATGACGCGAAGCGGATTGCCCGCGACGAAACTGTACGGCGCCACATCCTTGTGAACCACGGAGCCCGCGCCGACCACCGCATGGTCGCCGATCGTCACGCCGGGCAATATCGTCGTATTGGCGCCGATCAGCACATTCGACCCGATCTTCACATCGCCCAGCCGGTATTCATGGATCAAATATTCGTGAGCCAGAATCGTCGCGTTGTACCCGATGATCGTGTTATCCCCGATCGAAATGCGCTCGGGGAAAAACACATCGACCATCGCCATAAGTCCGAACGCCGTATTGTTGCCGACCTTCATCCCGAGCACACGCCGGTATATCGCATTTTTCAGCCTCAGAGACGGGGAATACCGCGCGATCTGTATAAAGATAAAATTGCGAATCCCTTTCCACACGCTGACCGTGCGGTAGATCTGCCAAAGAGAATTCGCCCCTTCCACAGGGTATCTTTCCGTCTTGCGCATCTCCATCCATCCCTCGCTTGCCTTACTCTTGCCCCTCGCTCCGTTCATCTGCCTCGATGCCGACGAGCCGCAGCAGTTCTCTCATATCGTGTATGACGGCATGCGGCTCATACGGGAGCAGCGCCTCCACGCCTTTCAGCGACCATCCGACGGCGACGGGGACGACGCCCGCTGCCCTGGCGGCCTGAAGGTCAAACGGGCTGTCGCCGACCATGATCGTCCGCGAGGCATCCGCGCCGAGCTCGCGGACGGCTTTCAACACCGGCTCCGGATGCGGCTTCGGATGTTCGACATCGTCCAGCGTCACCAGTGTATCGAGCAGGTTGTCCAACCCGCAAAACGCCAGGCTGCGCTGCGAGGACGCCCGCATCTTCGTCGTCACCGCCCCCGTCTTCACCCCGTGCCGCTTCAACGCCGCCAGCACTTCCGCCACATGCGGAAAAGGCTTCACATAATCGTCGTGAGCGGCATAATTGAACTTCCGGTATTCCTCGATCAAATCCGCCACGTCCCGCTCGCCGGTGAACGTTTGAAACTGCTGCTCCAGCGTCCTTCCCATATGCGGGATAATGCTTTCCAGCGGCAATCTTTTGCCGTACCGCCGAACCCATACATGTTGGATCGATTCAATGATCAGTTGATTCGTATCGATAATCGTGCCGTCCAGATCGAACAGTACCGTATCATAGTGCAGCATGGTGTTCTCCTCTTTATGTCCTTCTTTCTGTAATCCCGGATCTTTTACTTCTATCTTCCGTACCCGCTTGCTTTAGGTTCCGTATTTTCGGACTTTTATCTTCGTAATCTGTCCTTTGTCATCTGTCCTTTTCCGATTCTGTATCTTTGAACTTCTGTCTTCGTATCTGTTGCTTCGAGTTCCATATCTTCGGTCTTCAATCTTCGTAATTTGTCCGCTTCCGGCTTTGTTGCCAACTTCCGTATGATTGATTCATGTTACCGTCATATTGCCTTCATCATGCCTGAATGTTGCCTTCGCTTTGCCTTTTGTTGCCCGCGCCCGGTCTTCCCTTCCTATGACCAAGCGTCCTCAGCCATGCTTAACTTTTCACCTTGATGTTCTTGTGGATAGGATCTATGTACCTCAAGTTCGCATAACCGAGCACTCTTCGGATAATCACAATCGCGACCACCGCAACGATGATCAGCACGCTGACCAATTGCGAAATGCGAATGTTGCCGTACGCCGGATCGAGATAGCCCGGATCGAACAGAAGATCCATCGGCGCCCACAGTCCGTTCAGCAGCGATTCAAGCCATGCAGGCCCCTTGAACGCCAAACTGTCGGTGCGAAGACCTTCGATGAAAAATCTGCCGGCCGAGTACCACGCAAAATACGCGGCGAACAGTTCTCCCGCCCGCAGGAAAGTCTGACGGCGCAGGACGAGCAGCAGGATGAACCCGAGCAGATTCCAGACCGACTCATACAGGAACGTCGGATGATGGTACACGCCCTGCACATTCATCTGATTGACGATAAAGTCCGGCAGGTGCAGCGTGTTTCGCAGAAAATCTTCCGATACCGGCCCGCCGTATGCCTCCTGGTTCACAAAATTGCCCCAGCGGCCGATCGTCTGGCCGATGATGATCGAAGGCGCGCAAATGTCGGCGATGCGCCAGAAATCATAGCCCTTGTATCTCGTGTAGATGACGCCCGCGACGATCATGCCGATCAGCGCGCCGTAGATCGCAATGCCGCCCTCCCATATTTTGAACACGTCCCAGAAGTTCTCCCTGTACATATCCCACTTGAACGCGACATAATAGATTCTCGCGGCGACGATCGCGGACGGAGCGCCGATCAGCAGCAGATCCATAAAAAAGTCCGACGGAATCTTGAACCTTCTGCCTTCCCATATGGCGAGCAACAGCCCGATGACGGCGCCGCATCCGATGATGATCCCGTACCAGTGGACCTCCACCGATCCGATGGTAAATGCGACCGGATTCAACATAAGCCAATCCTCCTATTCCGATTCCTCCAACTCTTCGCTGATGGCGGCCGTCAGCTTGTTCGTGAACTGTTGAGCCGCGTTGTAGCCCATCGCCTTCAGCCTGTAGTTCATTGCCGCCACTTCGATGATGACCGCGATGTTGCGGCCGGGACGGACGGGGATGGTGAGAAGCGGAATTTCTGTATCGATGATCTGAATTTTTTCCTCGTCGAGCCCGATGCGGTCATACTGTTTGTCCTGTTGCCAGTTTTCCAGAGCCATAACGATCGAGATTTTCTTGACGTTGCGCACCGCGCCCGCGCCGAACAACGTCATCACGTTGATGATGCCGATTCCGCGAATTTCCAGAAGATGCTTGATCAGATCGGGCGCCGATCCGTACAATTGGAAATCGGCGGTCTGCCTGATCTCGACCACATCATCGGCGACGAGGCGATGCCCCCGCTTGACGAGTTCCAGAGCAGTCTCGCTTTTCCCGATGCCGCTGTTTCCGGTGATCAGGACGCCGACGCCGTACACATCGACGAGAACGCCGTGGAGAGAAGTCGTCGGAGCCAATTCGTTTTCCAGGAAGTTGGTCAGGCGGCTCGCGAGAATCGTCGTCGTCAGCGGGCTTCGCAGCACGGGAATTGACGCGGCTTCCGCCATGGTGAGCAATTCCTCGGGCACGTCCAGCCCGCGCGAAATGATGAAACAGGGAGTTTGATCCGTTAACATGCGGGCGATGCGTTCCCGCTTCACGTCATCAGGCAACGTCTGATAAAACGTCAGCTCTGTCTTGCCGAGAATCTGCACCCGCTCCGCAGGATAATAGTCGAAATAACCCGCGATTTCCATGCCCGGCCGGTGCAGGTCGGCCACCTGGATCACTCTGTTCAGTCCGTTCTCTCCAGCCAATACACTCAGATTCATGCGGTTCACAAGCTTCTGCACGCGTAATTTTTTGGCCATCACGTTTTCTCCTTATGATCCGAATATCCATCGTTTTCATCGTAATTCAATCGGCCGGGTGAAATCAACCTTTGGAATGGCCCGCGGCCGATCAATCCTTTTGTTCATCGCTTCAGTCATGTGATCCGTAAAATGGATGTTCCCGCTTTCCCGGGCCCGCTTATATCATCCCACGTTTTGAAAACCGGCTTTCATCTCCACCCATCTGAAGAAAACCAGCTTTCATGTCCCTCAACGAACGCGGCCCTCCGCTTTATGAAAACCGCCTGTCCTTGCCGTTTGACCCTGTCATAATGAAAAGGCCGGCATAAGCCGACCTTTGTGTTAACAGGATTATCCTATTTCACCCATTTGCCATGGGAGAATCTTAATTTTCCGTAATCGAAAGTTCCGTCGTCGGATCAAACAGGTGAATCTTATTCATGTCAAGCGCCATTTTGATGTTCGCGCCTTCGTCAACCTGATAACGAGAATCGATGCGCGCAACCGTCGTCCCTTCGCCGATGCCCGTCATGTAGAGAATGATCTCGTGTCCGAGGTTTTCCACGACATCCACGAACGCGCTGACGGTGCTGTGCGGAGAAGCTTCCAGGAAGATCGGCTCGTTATGAATGTCTTCAGGACGAACGCCGAGAATGACTTCTTTGCCTACATAGCCTTTGTCGCGAACGAGCTTCGCGCGGCCTTCCGGAAGCGAAACATTGATGCCCTGAGCTTTGAAGTATACAACGCCAGCTTCCTCTTCGAGGCGTCCGTTGATGAAGTTCATCGTCGGCGAACCCAGGAAGCCCGCAACGAACAGGTTCCGCGGATGGTTGTACAGCTTCTCAGGAGTGTCCACCTGTTGGATAAAGCCGTCTTTCATAACGACGATCCGGTCACCCATCGTCATAGCTTCGACCTGGTCGTGGGTAACGTAGATAACCGTCGTCTCAAGACGCTTCGCCAGTTTCGTAATTTCCGCTCTCATGTGTCCGCGCAGCTTCGCGTCGAGGTTGGAAAGCGGTTCGTCCATCAGGAACACTTGCGGGTCGCGGACGATCGCGCGGCCGAGGGCGACACGTTGCCGCTGACCGCCGGACAGCGCTTTCGGCTTACGGTCGAGCAGGTGAGCGATGTCGAGAATCTTGGCTGCTTCCTGCACGCGGCGATCGATTTCGTCCTTTTTGAACTTGCGGAGTTTCAGACCGAACGCCATGTTTTGATATACGTTCATGTGCGGGTAAAGAGCGTACGATTGGAACACCATCGCGATGTCGCGGTCCTTCGGAGCGACGTCGTTCACGAGACGGTCGCCGATGTACAGCTCGCCTTCCGTAATTTCTTCCAGACCTGCGATCATCCGCAGCGTCGTCGACTTACCGCAACCGGAAGGTCCGACGAGAACGATAAACTCTTTATCTTTAATCTCCAGGTTAAAATCGCTGACAGCCGGTTCTTTCGCCCCAGGATACCGCTTGTAGATATGGCGCAGAGACAATCCTGCCATCGTAATATCCCCCAATCGAATAATGGACTTTTAACTTATCCCTATCTTAACCCAAGCGGCATCCGTTAGACTATGCACATTCCTTACAAAAATCCTAGTCCCTTTTCGTTATTTTGTACAATAGCAGCGCCATATGAACGAGCACGGCGTCATGAAAGTTGCGGACGTCCAGGCCCGTAACCTGTTTGAACTTGTCCAGACGGTACAGCAGCGTATTGCGATGGATGTACAGCGCTTTGGACGTTTCGCTGATATTGCAGTTGTTCTGAAAAAATTCCTGAAGCGTCGTCAGCATCTCCGCATCCAAAGCCGTATGATCCGCGCGCTTCATGACCTGCTCGAGGAACTTCCTTCTGTCGCGCTCATCCATCGAATAGAGCAGCCGTTCCAGATGCAGCTTCCACGGCAAGCAGACGCCGCATTCGGCGTGAAACAGCCGTCCCAGCCGAATCGAGCTGCGCATGTGCTGCACCGCGGCAAGCAGATTCGACGGCGCGTGCACAAGTCCGGCGGTCGAGACGCGGCAATCGCCGATCCACTCGATGATCATCTCATGCAGCGCAAGCGCGATCGACTCCAGCAATTCTTCATCGGTTTCACCTGACTCCCCGTCTTCGCTCGCCGATTCCAGCACCGAACTCGAGGCGAGCACGACCCACTCCTGTTCGCTGACCGGAATGAGCACCGTGTCCGACTCAAAATATGTATCCAATAATTTCTTTAATTCTTTGTATGAAAACGGCGCCGATTCTTTGTACTCGGCATCCAGCAGCATCGCAAGGCAGGACTGATACTGATAGTTCCTGAGAAATGCCGAATCCGGCAACGGGCTTTGCACATCGCCCGATTCCAGCTTCATCGCGATCCATCGCCCGAAGGCGCGGGCGCGCTTCTCCTCGTCGAATCCATGTCCCGCATCGGAGCGGACAGGCTCCCGGTCTTCCCTTTCCGATTCCGTTGCGAGAATCCATTCGATCAGCCGCCTTTCCGAACCGTTCAGCCGGTGCGCCTCGGCTTCCAGCGTAAGCACGCCGTCCGGCGTGTCCCGCACCCTGAAAATGACCGTGCCGTCTTCGTTCTCCATGCTGGACGCCGCGCTTTCCCACCGCTCCCGCATCCCGAGACGGAACGGCGCGCCCACGGCTTGCTCCAGCCGCTGTTTTACCTGCTCCAGATCCATCCGACCGACCACCTTACACCCAACATATGCTTCATTGTATCATAGTCAAGCGTATAACAGCACGATCAGGATCGACAGCATCGACAATACGATGCCGGTGACGTAGAGCAGCGACACCGTCTGCACCTGCGTAAATCCCTTGGCAAGCAGGCGATGGTGCGTATGCATCTTGTCCGCTTTGAGCAGCGAATGGTGCGACAGCAATCTGCGCGTGAAGACGAGCATCGTATCGAACACCGGCACGCCGACGGCCAGCACCGGAACGAGCATGGAGATGAAGGTGGCGCTCTTGAACGCGCCGTCCACCGCAAGCACGGCCACCGCGTAGCCGAGAAAGACGGCGCCCGCGTCTCCCATGAAGATCAGGGCGGGATAAAAATTGTAGCATAAGAACGACAGACTCGCTCCCGCCACGATCGCGCCCATCAATGCCGGACCGCTCTGCCCTTTAATGAGGGCGATGATGAGCAGCGTGAGCGAAGAGACGGTGACGATCCCTGCCGCAAGACCGTCGACTCCGTCGATGAAATTCACCATATTCATCAGGGCGAATGTCCATAGCATCGTCGCCAGCCACGCCAACCAGTCCGGGAACAACAGCATGCCGCCGCCGATCGGATTCGTGATCCCCGAGATCGCGATGCCGAAGCAAGGGGGAACGGCGGATACGGCGATATACCCGATGAGGCGAAATCCGATGGAAAAATCTTTGCCGCTCGCTTTGTGCCAATCGTCGATCAATCCGATGATGAGAAGCGCCGTGCCGCCGAACATGACCGACCACGTCCGCGGCGTCAGCCCGTCGTAGATCAGCATCGATACCATGACGCTCGCGTAAATGGCCACTCCGCCCATGAGCGGAATCGGGTTGGAGTGAATTTTTCGGTTCGTCGGCAGATCGACGAAGGAAAGCTTCAGCGCAACCGCCCGAACGAGCGGCGTAATGAGAATGCCGATCAAAAACGATGTGAGCAACGGAACGACGTATTCGATAGCAATCCCCGCCCTTGCGCATGCTGCCTAGCATGTAGTCGTGCATATGATGTCCAGCGGACGGCGCGCTCATGCATCGGAACGGGGGGCCGAGCCGTCCTCCGATGAAGCCGGGGCATGCGGACCGAGCGTCAGCCTTTGAACGCTATGGCGTCAAGCTGAAACTGAAGCCCGTCCGGTCCGCCGTGATGCGCGAACTCCGTCTGGATCGATTTCCGCGCCGGATACTTGCCCTTGAAACGTTCCTTGATAACCTTCTCCATGACGGGAATGTTCCACACATCCCGGAACAAACAATCGAGCTTGACCACCGATTCCAGCGTCAATCCGACCGAGCGGAGACGCGCTTCCAGCTGATCGAACGCCCCGTTGATCTGATCTTCGATTGGTTTCCCGACATTGCCCACGCAGTAATTGATGAATACAAAATCACCCGCCTCCACGATGCCGGAATGCGCATACTCCTCATGAATGTCTCTTCGCACGATCTCCCTCATACTGTACATCTCCTCCAAAACAGAACATATGTTCGATATAAGATTAACATATATTGCAAAATCGTTCAAGGTGTCCCGCATCCCGCAGGTTCCCGGTACGGTTCCATCACCGAAGGCAATCCTGCGGCATGCAAGTCGGACCGGCGACCGAACGCGACACGTAAATCCGGCTCACGGCCGAAGTGTATTAAACAGTGTATTAAACAATAAAAAACACACCCCCATCGTCTATAAAGAATCGATAAGAGTGTGTTCGTCAAACATATGTATGGTGCGATCGAGAGGACTCGAACCTCCACGGCTGTTACACCACTAGAACCTGAATCTAGCGCGTCTGCCAATTCCGCCACGATCGCATATTATCAAGGCATATCTCACTTCAACGGATTCGATCATATCACAAGTTGACCGGCAAAGTCAACAGGCTAAATAAAGGAAGTGATGGTGGAGGCTGATGGATTCGAACCACCGAACCCGTAAGGGAACAGATTTACAGTCTGCTGCGTTTGGCCACTTCGCTAAGCCTCCATACTACAAACCAACCACGAACCGTGCGGTTCATGCCGCCGGACTTTGCCGTTCGCCCGGTTCCCCGCCGAACGGTGAAATGAGAAGGCGGATGGCTCGGGACGGAATCGAACCGCCGACACGAGGATTTTCAGTCCTCTGCTCTACCAACTGAGCTACCGAGCCGCATATGGATGTGATGAAAAAAGCTCCTTCGCAGAGCCCAGACTGAAACATGGCGGAGCCGACGGGATTCGAACCCGCGATCTCCTGCGTGACAGGCAGGCATGTTAGGCCTCTACACCACGGCTCCCCGATCATCCATCCCGATCTCATGGTGCCGGCGAGAGGACTTGAACCCCCAACCTACTGATTACAAGTCAGTTGCTCTACCAATTGAGCTACACCGGCATAATATCGATGGCGAAAATTTATGCTTTCTTTCAAATGGACGCTGACGGGATCGAACCGCCGACCCTCTGCTTGTAAGGCAGATGCTCTCCCAGCTGAGCTAAGCGTCCTCACAACGTATCGTGAAGAGCAGAGTGGCGGCGGAGGGAATCGAACCCTCGACCTCACGGGTATGAACCGTACGCTCTAGCCAGCTGAGCTACACCGCCACGCCTTTGCTTTTTTGCTTCGTCGCTAACAGCGACTTTTTTAAGATACCATATAACGACCCTGTTTTGCAAGTCCATTTTTAAGAAAAATAATTGATCGTTCGCCGCCTTGGACCGAAAGCCTTCAGAAGCGTCCGCCGACGCGAATGCACGGCAACTGTGCGGCTCGCCGACCGCCGGCCCGACACCGGAGCCATATGCGCGCCCGCATGAGCAAACCTTCCCCTGACTGACGCCTGTACGGCTGTCCCAATCGGCGTTCACGCTCGATGCGCCGCGACCGTCGCAGCATGACGGTCACGGCACAACGGCCTGTCATATCGCAGCGGCAACCCGCCCCGCGCAGCCGATCAACGGTCGCGCATCAGCGGGAACAAGAGCACGTCGCGGATCGACGGAGCGTTCGTCAGCAGCATGACCAAACGGTCCACCCCGATCCCGAGCCCGCCTGTGGGGGGCATTCCGTATTCGAGCGCATGCACGAAATCTTCATCCATCTCGTGCGCCTCGTCGTTCCCCTGCGCGCGCTCCAGCAATTGCGCCTTGAAGCGCTCGCGCTGGTCGATCGGATCGTTCAATTCCGTGAACGCATTGGCATGCTCCCGGCCGACGATGAACAGCTCGAAGCGGTCCGTGAACCGGGGATCTTGTTCGTTCTTCTTCGCCAGCGGAGAAATGGCGACCGGATGGCCCGTTACGAAAGTCGGTTGAATCAGCGTGTGCTCGACGAAATGCTCGAAGAACGCATTCACCACATGCCCGAACGTATACGTGTTTTCGACCGGGACATTGTGTTCTTTCGCCAGTCGGAGCGCCTCTTCATCCGTCATCTGACGGCTGAAATCGATGCCCGTCGCCTCTTTCACCAGATCGACCATCGAAGCGCGGCGCCACGGCGTGTTCAGGTCAATCGTCTGTCCCTGATACTCAATCACCTTGGTCCCCAGCACTTCCTGTGCGATGGTGGAGATCATGTCTTCCGTCAGACGCATGATGTCCTCGTAGTCCGCATAGGCTTCGTACAGTTCCATCATCGTGAATTCGGGATTATGGCGGGTCGATATGCCCTCGTTGCGGTAGACGCGCCCGATCTCGTACACTTTTTCGAGTCCGCCCACGATCAGCCGCTTCAGGTGCAGCTCGATCGCGATGCGCATGTATAACTGCATGTCCAACGCATTGTGATGGGTGATGAACGGTCTGGCTGCGGCACCGCCCGCAATCGCATGCAGGGTCGGCGTTTCCACCTCCAGGTATCCGCGCTCGTCCAGATAGCGGCGCATCGCCTGAATAATTTTCGAGCGCAGAATGAACGTCTCCTTCACTTCCGGATTCATGATCAGGTCGACGTAACGCTGCCGGTATCTGAGCTCAACGTCTTTCAGACCGTGATACTTGTCCGGCAGAGGATAGAGCGATTTCGTCAGAACGGTGAGCGATGTGACCTTCACCGATGTTTCCCCGGTCTTCGTCTTGAACACGAGACCGCGCACGCCGATCAGATCGCCGAGGTCAAGCAGCTTGTACGCCTCGAATTCCTGATCGCTGACCGCATCCTTCCGCACATAGATCTGAATGCGGCCGGTCTGATCCTGAATATGCGCGAATCCGGCTTTGCCCATCCTGCGGATCTGCATCACGCGCCCCGCGATGCTGACCTCAACGCCCAGCTGTTCCAGTTCTTCTTCGGACTTGTCCCCATATTGGTTCAAAATCTCCCGGGCATGATGCGTGCGCTCATACCGATGGCCGAACGGGTTGAATCCCAACTCGCTCAGCGCATTCAATTTGTTGCGTCGGACGGCAAGAAGCTCGTGAAGCTCCTGTTCCTGTTCGGCTGCCTGCGCCTGATTTTGTTGCTCTTGCCCTGTCCCATTCAATACCTGGCTCAAACTGTTCCACTCCTAACTGTCAAAATACCGCGATTGTTCCTCATTCCATATATGCATCATAACCATATGATCTTCTTCGCACAAGCCCCGCCGAAGCTTCCGGCACTAGAAAAAGCTCCGTGTGGAGCTTTTCCGTGTAAGTGATCATGTGTTTTTGTTCACGATTACTTTTTAATATCGATAATCTTATACTGGATGATGCCTGCGGGAACTTGCACATCGACCGTAGCACCTTTTTTCTGACCGATGATCGCTTTTCCGACCGGACTTTCGTTAGAGATCTTATTCTTAAACGGATCCGATTCGGCAGTGCCGACGATCGTGTATTCCACTCTTTCCCCGAATTCCAAATCCTCCAGTATCACTGTCGAACCGATGCTGACCGTATCCGTATCGACCTCATCACTGTTGATGATGCGCGCGTTTCGAAGCATCTTCTCCAATGTGATGATGCGTCCTTCGATGAAAGCTTGCTCGTTTTTCGCATCTTCATACTCAGAGTTTTCGCTGATGTCGCCATAGCCGATCGCAATCTTGATACGTTCCGCTACTTCACGACGTTTGACCGACTTGAGGTTTTCCAGTTCTTCCTCAAGTTTCTTCAGCCCTTCCTGAGTAAGCAGTACTTCTTTTTCAGACATAGGTACCGATCTCCTGTCGCTTCATAATTTCATGAGGGAAAAAAGCTCTCATGGTCACTATTTATTCATATACCCACTGCATATAAGGTATGACTAACAATGCAACCGATATAATGGAAGAATTTTCTTTGTCATCCCTGCTTTGATTGAATATTATATTACTCGCTCTTGGAAAAGTCAATGCAGTACTGTAGCGGTTTCCGGCCTTTCTTCGCCCGTTTCCGGCCGCTCGTCGGCCTCTCCGCCGGCTTCCAGCCGTTCAACGTAGTCGTACAACGTCTTGACCAGCGATTCGCGCGTCGTCATCTCCATGATCTGTTCCTTCACCCTGGCCGATCCCTTCAAGCCGCGAAGATACCAGGCCATATGCTTGCGCATTTCCTTCACCGCCACCTGCTCGCCCTTAAGCGCGATCAACCGGTCGAGATGCAGGATTGCGATGTCGATTTTCTCGCGCGGCGTCGGTTCCGGCGGAAGATAACCCTTGGTCAGATACTCCACCGTCCGGTACAGCATCCACGGATTGCCGAGCGCCCCGCGCCCGATCATCACGCCGTCGCATCCTGTCATATCCAGCATCCGCCGGGCGTCTTCAGGCGTGAACACGTCGCCGTTGCCGATGACGGGAATGTTCACCGCTTCCTTCACTTCCTTAATAATTCCCCAGTCCGCTTTTCCGGTATACATCTGTTCGCGCGTTCTCCCGTGCACGGTCACGGCCTTGGCGCCGGCCCGTTCGACGGCAAGCGCGTTTTCAACCGCGTAAATATGCTCCGAATCCCAGCCGATCCGCATCTTGACCGTAACCGGCTTCTCCACAGCGTCGACGACAGCCGACACCATTTCATAGATTTTGTTGGGATCGAGCAGCCACTTCGCTCCGGCGTCGCATTTCGTCACTTTGGGCACGGGACAGCCCATGTTGATGTCGATGATATCGGCGTTGGTGCGCTTGTCGACCACTTTCGCCGCCTCCACAAGCGATTCCTTGTCTCCGCCGAAAATTTGCAGGCTAAGCGGCTTCTCCCGCTCATCGACATACAACATCTCCATCGTCCGCTTGTTGCCGTGCAGGATCGCCTTGTCGCTGACCATCTCCGCGCAGACGAGACCGGTTCCGAATTCCTTGGCGATCAAGCGAAACGCCGGGTTGCACACGCCGGCCATCGGCGCGAGGACGACCTGATTCGCCATCGTAATATCGCCTATTCGCAGCATCGTTCATTCCTCCTTACGTGTCATGATGGATTGCGGCGCTGTCCGCCCCGTTCGGACAACCATGCGGCCGTCGGCCGTTCCGGCCGAACCGCCGTTGCCTTCTATTTTGAACCGTACACGGAAGTGCTTTCGCCGACCAGTTCGTCGAGCGATACGCCCAGCACGTCCGCGATTCGCGACAAAATTCGTTCGTCAGGTTTTCTCGTTCCCCTCTCGATTGAACCGATGACGGAAATCGAAATGTTCACTTTATCGGACAACTCCTGCTGGGTCAGTCCCTTTAATTTGCGAAATGCTCTGATTCGTCTAGCGATTGACGTGTGCGCCATAGTTCTACTCCCTCCCGATTCGGCAGCGACCGCAACATGCCGAGCACGGCGCCATGGTCGGGATGCTGCCTTTCCAACACATCGAGCAACGGGATCAATACAAAAGCTCTCTCCGACATTCGCGGATGGGGAACGACCAGATCCTTCGTTTCGATGCGGTTATCCAGACGGTCTGCGATGATCAGGTCGAGATCGATCGTGCGCGGCCCCCAATGCACATCCCTGGTGCGTCCCAGTTCCTGTTCGATGCGCATCATATGCCGGAACAACTCTCCGATGGGCAGCGTCGTATCCAAAGCCGCCGCCATATTAAGGAATCGGCCTTGATCCGTATATCCCACCGGTTCCGTTTCATAAATGGAGGAGCAGCGGACCGTCCTCACTCCGGGCACTTCGCGCAACTTTTGAATCGCCTTGCGAAGCCAGCTTTCCCGATCCCCGATATTGGAACCCAAAGCGATATATATACGTTCATAAACCCTCGTCAGACATTTTTCATCCATCACGAGGTTCTCCTTCTCGTTAATTCGACGGATACGCCATCCAATTCTCCGGCAAACGGCGGACTTGGCTTGGTGACCCGAACCGTCACGGACTGAATGAGGCCGTATCGGTCCAGCAGGGCGCCCGCGATCCGTTCGGCCAGCGCCTCGATCAAACGGCAGGGTTCCCCTTCCGCGATGCCGCGTATCAGCTCATACGCTTCCGCATAATTTACCGTCAGTTCGAGATCGTCGCGCTGTCCCGCGGGATGCAGCTCGAGAAAGCAATCCACATCCACCACAAAGCGTTGGCCCAGGGTGCGCTCTTCAGGCAGCACGCCGTGATACCCATAGAATACCATTCGATGCAAAGTGATTTTATCCAATCCGTCCACCGCCGTTTATGCGCTATATGCACTATATGCACTATATGCACTATATGCGCGTTAAGATATGCCCCAAACAGGTCGAACGTCACCTGCTGCAGGATAAATGGCCGGTGACCGCCTTGAAAACACGGCCCCGTCTTCCGGCAGCAAATGCTCTGTGTCTACGATTTGTTGTTCCTATGTTCCAATGATTACGGTCATTGCCCAATCATTGCCGTTACGGTTGCTGAAAATGGTTGCTGTGATCATTGCCGTGATGATTGTTGCGATGGGTGATGAAATGATTGAAGTGATGGCTGTTGTATACTTCGTGATCAGGGTTGATGTCAGATTTATCGCAATGTTTAATTGGAACGTTTGTTGTTACGTTTACGTTGGCTGTTTTGTTCGCTATGACGTGATCTATGTTGTTCTATTGTTTGCAGTTCGCACCGCTGTATACAATCGCGTCGCACATCGTGATCGTCCGCTTGATCGGTTTCACGTCATGCACCCGCACGATGCGGCATCCTTTGGCGATGCCGATCGCGACCGTCGCCGCTGTTCCCTCCACCAGATCATCCATCGGCAGGTTGAGCGTGTGGCGGATGACGCGTTTTCTTGACGTCGCAAGAAGCACCGGGTATCCGAGCGCCGTGATTTTCTCCAGATGATTCAAGACGATCAGATTTTCGTCATGCGATTTGGCGAATCCGATGCCCGGATCGAGAATGATCTGTTCGTCCCGCACCCCTGCCCGCTTGGCGATGTCGATGCTTTGCCTCAGATCATCCAGAACGTCCGCCATCAGATCGTCATACACCGCCGTTTCGCGATTGTGCATGAGAACGACGGGACAACCCGCTTCCGCGGCCAATGACGCCATCCCGGGATCGCGCTTCAATCCCCATATGTCATTGATGATATCGGCTCCTGCGCGGATCGCCTCGCGCGCCACTTCGGATTTGTACGTATCGATCGAAATGAGCGCCCGATCCCCGACCGCCTCGCGGACCGCCCGCACGACCGGCAGCACTCTGTTCATTTCTTCCTCGGCACTCACCGGCACGTGACCGGGCCGCGTCGACTCTCCGCCGATATCGATGATGTCCGCGCCGTCTTCGACCATTTGCCCGGCGCGCCGGACGGCGGCTTCGACGTTCATGTACAATCCCCCGTCGGAGAAGGAATCCGGTGTCACGTTCAAGATCCCCATGAGCAATGTGCGGCTGTCGCGCAGCATCTCCATGCTCCTCGCATTCCTCGGAGAAAGTGTGATCACGATTCATAACCTCCATTATATTCATCCCGATGCACTTGCGACGGCGAGTTCGAGTACGGCCGCCTTATATCAAGGTTCTCACACCGGTTCTCCATACCGGTTCATGAGGCGGGCCGTAACGGGACCCGGAATCTGCGTCAGCCGTTTGCCGACTTTTCCGTCCGGCAAAAACACCTCGCGCACCGGAACGATCTCCTGTATGGAATTCGTCAGGAAAATCTCGTCCGCATCCAGCAGATCATCCAATCGATACCCGCCCTCGGCCGAACGAATGCCCAGATGCGCGCTTAACCGGAGCACATAGTCGCGCGTCACGCCGGGCAAAACGCCGGTGGCCAGGGAAGGAGTGCACAGCACGCCGTCCCTTACAAAGAAAATGTTGCTGACGATTCCTTCCGTCAGCTCGGATCGTTCATTCAGCTGAACGCCCTCCGCTTCCCGCGCCCACGCGCAGCCGGACAATTCCCGTTTGGCGAGCCATCCGTTCATATATTGAAACGATTTGAGACGCCGGCTTGTTTCAGGAAGCGGACGAACCGTCCGCAAAATTTGCACCGGTCTGCCCTTCTCGTACCATTCCCGCACGAGCGACAACGGCTTCACGTAGATGACCACCGTCGGCTGCTCGGGCAGCGTCTTCGGCAATCCGACATCCTGCGCCCCCGCCGACACCGAATAGCGGAAATATGCGTCCTTCAGGCCGTTCACTTCCAGCAGGCGGGCGATCTGTTCGCCAACCGACTCATAGTCCGCCGTGTGCGGAATGCCCAGCACCCTGCACCCGTCGTTCAGCCGGTCCAGATGCCGCTCCAGCAAAAACGGCCGGCCGTCGTATGTGCGAAACGTCTCGAACAGACCCAGACCGTACAGAAAGCCGAGGTCATAGACCGATACGACCGCTTCGCGCCGGTCGACGATCTTCCCGTTGACGGAGATCTTCAAACCGTTCATGCATTTGCCCCCGCAACAGGCTTCATTTTCAGAAAATTGCTGAGCATCCGGTGACCGTGTTCCGTGATGATCGATTCCGGATGAAACTGAACGCCTTCGATCGGATACTGCTTGTGACGCAGTCCCATAATTTCTCCGCGATCGGTCCACGCCGTAATCTCGAAGCAGTCGGGAAGCGATTCCCGACGGACGATGAGGGAATGATACCTCGTCGCGGTGAAGGGCGACGGCAAACCTTCGAACAAACCTGCGCCGTCATGATGGATGAGGGAAGTTTTGCCGTGCATGAGCGTCTCGGCGCGCACAACTTCACCGCCGAACGCCTGCCCGATCGCCTGATGTCCGAGGCAGACGCCCATGATCGGAATTTCGCCTTTGAACCGCTCGATGACGGCGAGGCTGATCCCCGCCTCGTTCGGCGTGCAAGGTCCGGGCGAAATCAGGATATGATCGGGCGCCAACTCCTTGATCCCGTTCAGATCGATCTCGTCATTGCGCTTGACGACGATCTCCTGGCCGAGCTCACCCAGATATTGCACCAAGTTATACGTAAAGGAATCGTAATTATCGATGACTAAAATCAACTGGCTCCCCCCTCATTAGGCCAAGCGTCCGTTCTGTCCGCCTCAGCTCGTTCCGCGTACTCGACCGCTTTCCACAGCGCTTTCGCTTTGCTGAGCGACTCCCGGTATTCGCGCACCGGCACCGAATCGATCACGATGCCCGCACCCGCTTGCACGTAGGCTTTCCCTTCGCTCGCAAGCAAAGTGCGTATGATTATATTAAATTCCATATCGCCGTTATAGTCAATCCATCCGAAAGACCCGGTGTACACGCCCCGCCGCACCGGCTCCAGTTCCTCGATGATCTGCATCGTGCGGACTTTCGGCGCTCCCGTGATGGTGCCGCCGGGAAATGCGGCCGCCAGCGCGTCGAATCCGTCCCGTCCGGCGGAAAGTTCCCCCGAAACTTCCGAAACGAGATGCATGACGTGCGAATACCGCTCAATCACCATCAGCTGATCGACTTTCACCGTCCCGTATTTCGCCACCCGCCCGATGTCATTGCGCTCCAGATCGACGAGCATCACATGCTCGGCGCGTTCCTTTTCGCTCTCCAGCAGTTCCTGTTCGAACAGGCGGTCTTCTTCCGGCGTGCGGCCGCGCCGCCGCGTTCCCGCGATCGGTCTCGTGCGGAGTTTGCGGCCTTCTTTCTTCAGCAATAGTTCCGGTGAACCGGAAACAAGCGAGAAGCTCCCCATTCTCAGCATGCCCATGTACGGAGACGGATTCAGCCAACGCAGCCACTCATATACGATTTCGGGCGCAACGCCAAGCGCCCGTTGCTGGCGAACGGACAGATTCACCTGAAACACATCGCCCGCGCGTATGTATTCCCGGATTCGTTCGACGGCGTCGGTGAACGCTTCCCGCGTCATGCTGACCACCAGATCCGAAGCATGCTCAAGGTCTATCGCCAGTTGATCGGTTGCCGAGACGCGTGCATATGCTTGCCGTCGCGCGTTGCCGACGCCCGCTCCCGCCTCGACGCATTTCGACCATAACGCAAGCATCGATTCCGCTGTCCGCCTGGCCTTGTCGTAAAGTTCGAACAATGTCGGCGGATCATCGTCCCGATTCGTCATTTCCCGGGAAATTGGCGAATAAACGCAAATGATCAGCTTTTTTTGTTCGTGATCATAGACCCATATATGGTCGAAAACCATGAACGCGTAATCCGGCACATTCACGTCGCGCACGGCGATCTCCGGCAATTTTTCCAGCGATCTGGCGACATCGTATCCGATATACCCGACGCATCCGCCTGTGAAACAGCGCTTCCCTTCGACATTCGGAACCGTATGCTTCGACATCCAGTCGCGCAGGACGCGGAAGGGACTGTCCCGCCATGTCCGCGTCACGGAATATGCCGCAGTCTGCTGCGGCGAATGAGGACTCGCGGGGTTGAAGGCGGCATGTTCGTCATCCTGCCCGGACGCGCGGCTGCTCAGCCGATGAAGAAGCGAATCCATATCGACCGGCTGTATCCGGCGCTGTTCGACGGCTTCATCCCCAACCCCCGTCAAAATGGCCCGGGGAGCGATGCCCAAATATGTGTACCTGCCGTCCCGGCCGCTTTCGAGCACAAAACAGTACGGATCGGCAATGTCCCAGAACCGTTCCCACGAAAGCGGCAGCCCTTCATGCCAGTCGACTTCCAGCAAAAACGGCAACATATTATACGGTATATTCGAACCGATCCATTGCTTCCAATCGTCCAAACTCGTGCAATTCATTCTCCGTCCCCCTCCGAAACGCCATGATGCGGTGTTGGGATAGCCATCTCCATAACGGCTGCCTGCAAGCAGTCCGCCGCTTCACGATGCGGCGTTCATGCGCAGCCGCATTCCGCATGACGCGCCGCATAAAAACGAAAGGGAGCCCTCTCGGCTCCCTGATCATGTCTGCCCGCATCTTCAGGATTATTCGAATTGGTACAATGGTGTGCTGAGGTAGCGCTCACCGTTGGACGGCAATACGGCTACTACGCGTTTGCCTTTGCCCAGTCTCTTCGCAACCTGAAGTGCCGCAAAGATCGCCGCACCGGAGGAAATACCGCCCAGGATGCCTTCCTCGCGGGCAACGCGGCGGGAAGTTTCGAACGCCTGCTCGTTGTCCACGGTGATGACCTCATCATAGATGCTCGTATCCAGAATATCCGGCACGAATCCGGCGCCGATGCCTTGAATTTTGTGCGGTCCAGGCTGCCCGCCGGACAACACCGGAGAAGCGCTCGGTTCTACGGCAAAAATCTTGATGTTGGGGAAATGCTCTCTCAATACGGAGCCTGCGCCCGTGATCGTTCCGCCCGTGCCGACACCGGCAACGAAAGCGTCCAATTTGCCGTCAAGCGAATTGATTGCTTCCACGATTTCCGGACCGGTCGTTTCACGGTGAATCTTCACATTCGCCGGGTTCTTGAATTGTTGCGGCATGAAGTAGTGCGGATTTTGCGCCACCAGTTCTTCCGCCTTGCGGATCGCGCCCCTCATCCCTTCGGTGCCCGGCGTCAGCACGAGTTCCGCACCGTACGCACGAAGCAGGTTGCGGCGCTCCAAGCTCATCGTTTCCGGCATGACGAGGATCGCCTTGTAGCCTTTCGCCGCGGCGACCATCGCCAGACCGATACCCGTGTTGCCGCTGGTTGGCTCAACGATCGTATCGCCCGGTTTCAGTCTGCCCTCCCTCTCCGCAGCTTCTACCATGCTGATCGCGATCCGGTCCTTCACGCTGGAACCGGGGTTTTGATACTCCAGCTTCACATAGATCTCCGCGCTATCTTCAGGTACAACCCGGTTCAAACGGACAAGCGGCGTGTCTCCGATCAGTTGCGTCACATTCTGAACAATTTTTGGCATGGTGGAACCTCCTATTTCCTTTTCTTTGAATACCCGCTATTTCCGAGTAATCAAGTCGGCTTTATTGTAATTTCATCTTATCAGCGCGACGCGAAGTTGTCAATGCCATATCATGAAATTTTGTCTAGAAGCTGATGCAAACGTTCATGATCAAAGTGATACGCCGTGTTGCAAAAATGACAGACGACTTCCACCTGTTCATCTTCCTGCAACAACTGTTCGATTTCATGCCGCCCCATGCTGATCAGCGTGCATTCCACCCTCTCCTCCGAGCATTGGCAGCGGAATACGGCATCCATCGTCTCCAGCACTTCGACATCATCCACGATCTTGGAAACGATCTCTTCCACGCTCATTCCGCTGTCCAGCAGCTCGGTCACCGACCGGAGGCCGGCAAGCCGCTGTTCGATATCCGTGATCGTATCGTCGGAGACGCCCGGCAACAGTTGGATGATGAATCCTCCGGCCGCCCGCACCGAACCGTCGGGATTGACGAGCACGCCCACGGCGACCGCGGACGGCGTCTGCTCGGATTTCACGAAGTAATAAGTAAAATCTTCCCCCAATTCGCCCGAAATGATCGGAACGCTTCCGCGATACGGTTCTTTCAGGCCGAGATCCTTGATGACATAAATGTTGCCCTCCCGTCCGACCGCGCCCGCCACATCCAGCTTGCCCGCTTCGTTGAGCGGCAGGTCGACATGCGGTTCGTCCACATAGGCCCGGACTTCACCTTTCGCGTTCGCATCCACGACGATCTGGCCCAGCGGCCCGTTTCCTTTGATCTGAATCGTCAGTTTGTCCTCGCCTTTCAGCATCATGCCCATCATCAGTCCGGCGCAAACCGCTCTCCCCAGAGCGGCGGTCGCCGTCGGCCACGTATCGTGCCTCCGCTGCAGTTCGCCGACGACGCCGGCCGCCTGCACGCCGAACACGCGCACCTGGCCTTGATGGGCGATGCCGCGCATAAGATAATCGCGCATCGGGCCCCTCCTTTTTTTAACTTCGGTCACAATTTCGCTCATACAAAATCCGCAAACCCGTCAACGTCAGCAGCGGATTGACTTCATCGATCACCGACGATTCCGAGGCGATCAGCTCGGCAAAACCGCCCGTCGCGATCACCTTCGGCTTCGTCCCCGTTTCTTCGCAAATGCGGCGAACGATTCCGTCGACCTGACCGACGTATCCGTAGATGATCCCCGACTGCATCGAGGTCACCGTATTGCGGCCGATCGTATCCTTCGGCTTGCTCAATTCGATGCGCGGCAGTTTGGCCGCCCGCTGGTACAGCGCTTCCGTCGAGATGCCGATCCCCGGCGCGATCGCGCCTCCGATATACTGACCGTGTTCATCGATATAGTCATATGTAGTCGCGGTTCCGAAATCGACGATGATCAGCGGAGGACCGTACAGTTCGATCGCCGCCACGGCGTTTACGATGCGGTCCGCCCCGACTTCCTTCGGGTTCTCGTAACGGATGTTCATTCCCGTCTTCAACCCCGGGCCGACCACCAGCGGCACCTTGCGCAGATAACGCTCGGACATTTCGTCCAGAATGTGGTTCAGCGGCGGGACGACGGAGGAGATGATGACTCCTTTAATGCTGTCGATTTCCAGCCCGACATGCCGGAACAAATTGCATATCGCCAATCCGTATTCGTCCGCCGTCGCCGAACGGTTCGTGCTGAGCCGCCAGTTGTGCAGCAATTGCCGGACTTCATAGACCCCCAGCACGATATTTGTATTGCCGACATCCATCACCAATATCATACACGCCGCTCCTTCTTCTCATTCAGATCCAGACTGATATCCAACGAACGGACGGAGTGCGTCAATCCTCCGACCGAAATGACGTCCACGCCGGTCTGCGCAATCCTCCTCACCGTCTCGATTGTGACGCCGCCGGACGCCTCTATGACGACGTGGGACGCCCGCGACCGGATCAGGCGGACCGCCTCTTCCATCATCGGAATCGGCATGTTGTCCAGCATGATGATGTCGGCGCCTGCATCGATCGCTTCCTGAACCTGCTCCAGCGTCTCCGCTTCGACCTCGATCTTCATCGTGTGCGGAATCGCCGCCCTGGCGGCTTCCACCGCGCGGCGGATGCCGCCTGCGGCTTTGATATGGTTATCCTTGATCATCACCGCGTCCGACAAACCGAGGCGATGGTTGTGACCGCCGCCTGCCCGCACCGCATACTTCTCCAGCAAGCGGTGGCCGGGCGTCGTCTTGCGCGTATCGACGAGCCGGACGGGCAACCCTTCCAGTTCGCGCACGAACTCGGCCGTTTTCGTCGCGATGCCCGACATTCGCTGCAGCAGGTTGAGCGCCAGCCGTTCTCCGCTCAAGATGCTGCGCGTGTTGCCGTGAACGCGCGCAACGATCATCCCGCGGGACACACGGCTGCCTTCCTGCGCCAGCGCCTTGAATTTCAGCCGGTCGTCCACCGTGCGGAACACCATCTCCGCGACCGGCAGCCCGGCGATGATGCCTTCATCCTTCATATGAATGATGCCGATTGATTCATGATTTTCCGGGATCGTCACGAGCGACGTGACGTCGCCGGTGCCGATATCCTCGGCGAGCCATTCTTTGATCCACGATTGCAACATCATCGGATTAAGCGTAATCATAGACAGGTTCCTCCACTACCCCGACCTCACGCTGAAACAGCAGATGCTTCAGCCAGGCTTCATCCCGCTCGGGGTAATCTTCACGATAATGACCGCCGCGGCTTTCCTTGCGCAACAGCGCGGCTTCGGTCGTCAACAGCGCGCAGGTGAGCAAATTCGCGAACTCAAACTCTTCTCTTCTCGTCAAGCGGGCGTCGAAAATCGTCTGATGGCGGCGCAATTCTTCCAATGCTTTCTTGAGCGTGAACTCGTTGCGCCGCACCCCGACGTATCGCAGCATCGTTTTCTGCAGCTTCAGTCGCTTCTCGATGACCGGCTGCTTGGGCGGGTCCGTCCGGTGAAACTGGCAGCTGACCGATACTTTCCGCGACACGGGCTCTAGTTCGGTCAATCGCTGCACGATTCTCCGGCCGAACACAACCGCCTCGGACAACGAATTGCTGGCCAGACGGTTGGCGCCGTGAACGCCCGTCGAACTGACCTCGCCGCAGGCGAACAGCCGCTTGACATTCGTTTCCCCGTACAGATCCGTTTTTATGCCGCCCATCATGTAATGCGCCGCCGGCGCGACCGGAATCCAGTCCGTCGTCAGATCCAACCCGTAGCCGAGGCAAGTTTCATAGATCGTCGGAAATCTTTGCCGCACTCTATCCGCATCGATATGGGTAATGTCGATATAGACGTATGTGGACTTCGTCTTTTCCATCTCGCTGACGATGGCGCGGGCCACGATATCCCGGGGCGCCAGTTCCAATTGCGGATGGTAGCGTTCCATGAACCGCTCCCCGTGAATATTCCGCAATACCGCCCCTTCGCCTCGCACCGCTTCCGAGATGAGAAACCTTGGCGCGCCCGGATAGTATAAAACGGTCGGATGGAATTGAACGAATTCGACATCACGGATGAACGCTCCGGCACGGTAAGCGATCGCGATCCCGTCGCCCGTCGCCACATCCGGGTTCGTCGTATAGCGGTACAGCTGTCCCGCCCCGCCGGTGCACAAAATCGTGGCATGCCCCGATACGAACACCTGGCTTCCGTCCGGCTTCAGCACAAGCGCGCCGTAACATTCGCCGTGCTGCGTGATCAGATCGATGACGAAATGATCGTCCCAGACGGCAATATTCGGGTCCTGCCGCACTTTCTCCGACAGCGCCCGGACGATCTCATAGCCCGTCGCGTCGCCGTTCGCATGCAAGATGCGCCGTCTGCTGTGCGCGCCTTCCATCGTCAGGGCGTATTCTCCGTTTTGCTCCGTATCAAAATTCGTTCCGAGACGAATCAGGTCCTGCACTCCTGCCGGACCTTCATGCACCAGTACGTCGACCGCTCTCGGGTCGCACAGCCCGGCGCCGGCGATCAGCGTATCCTGGCGATGGTATTCAGGCGAATCTTCCTCATCGAACACGGCGGCAATCCCGCCCTGCGCGAAGCGGGTATTGCTGTCCATGAGCGATTTTTTCGTGATCATAACCACCTTGCGGTTTCTGCGGCTGGCTTCGATCGCGGTGAACAGTCCCGCAATTCCCGCGCCGATGACGATCACGTCATATTCCTCGCGAGACATCGAATCGAGCGAAAAATCAACGAGATACTGAGGAGCTATCATGATTCGTAAGCCACCTTTATTCGATCTCCCATTCTTGTAAGTTGCCGTGTCTGGTCCTGTCAACTTGAACGGCTGTTGCACAGATCGCCGCAAATCTTGCTTGGGCGAAGCCGAGACGTCATCCCGCGTCCGGTTCGGACGCGCTTTGACCCGGCATCACGCCCCCGCGTCATTGCACCTGAAGCATCCGTTCCAGCGCGAGCCTTGCTTTTTCCGCCACTTCCGGCGGCACATAGATTTGCGGTTGCATCGTTTCCAGGCAGCGGACGACTTTCTTCAGATTGTTCACCTTCATATTCGGGCATACGAGAAACTTCGACGCAAAATAAAACTTCTTGTGCGGGCTGTCCTTGCGAAGCTGATAACCGGTGCCGTCCTCCGTCCCGATGATGAACTCCTCGCAATCGGACTCTTTGCAATATTTCAGGATCGCCGTCGTGCTGCCCACGAAATCGGCTTGCGCGACGACTTCCGGACGGCACTCCGGATGGACGACCAACTGCGCATTCGGGTATTTCGCGCGCATCTCCTCCACATCGCGAAGCGTCAGCATATCGTGGGTGTTGCAATACCCCTCCCACAAAATCATCTTCTTATCCGTAAATTGCTGCACATAACGCCCCAGGTTCTTATCCGGGCAGAAAATGATTTCGTCGGTGTCGAGCGACTGAACGACCTTCACGGCGTTGGACGACGTGCAGCAAATGTCCGTCACCGACTTCACCTCAGCCGAAGAGTTGATGTAGGTGACGACCTTCGCGTTCGGATGCTTCTTCTTCAGCTCGAGCAGCCCTTCCACATTCACCATGTCGGCCATCGGACAGCCGGCTCTCTCATCCGGTATGAGCACGATTTTATCCGGTGCGAGTATTTTCGCGCTTTCTCCCATGAAATGCACGCCGCAAAACACGATGACATCCGCATCGGTCTGGGCCGCTTTTTGCGCAAGCAAAAACGAATCCCCGCGAAAATCCGCCACCTCTTGTATCTCATCCCGCTGATAATAATGCGCGAGTATAATGGCATTCCGTTCTTTTTTCAGCTGCAACAACCGTTCTTTCAGCTGGCGATTTTGCTCTTCTTTATGTTGCAAGGCCAGTTGGTCCATGGTCATTTGCATCCTCCAGCCCCTCCCTCTCGTGAAAAAATGTACAAAGTCGATCATAGAATAATGTCGGCTACGCCGATTCACACCTTAATTTACACAACACCGGCGGAGGTGTCAATGTATATCCACCCGGTGCGGCGAAAAATATGTGATCTTCGTCACATGGAACCTTGCGCCATCAAAAAGGGCAACTCCGCGTGCCGGCACGCGGAAGTTGCCCGATAGGTTTTGTGATGAATTAAGGATTCTTGTCCGGATCTTCGCCGTCTGCCTTCCGGCCGGCACCGTTGTCCGAAGCCCCGGCATCGCCTTCGGAACGATTCGCTTCGCCGCTGTCGTCCGGCTTCCCGCCGTCGGCCTGATGGGCGCCGTCTTCCGGATGATCCTTGTGCGCAAAATCCAGCTTGTTCGAGTCGCCGGAAGTTTGCTGCTGAATGTTCACCTTCACCTCTGAGCCTTCGGTTTCCTCGGACGCCGAGGACTCTTCCTCGATCACGAAAGGCTCGTTGTTCAGCTTGCCCGTCTCGAGCAATTCGGTGATCTGATCTTTCACCAGCGTCTCGTATTTGAGAAGCGCGTTTGCAAGAAGATGAACCTTGTCCGCCTTTTCGCTCAGAATGCTCTTCGCCCGTTCGTAGCATTCGCGGATCATCGATTGCATTTCCTGATCGATCTCATATGCGATCGCATCGCTGTAGTTCTGTTCGTGACCGATGTCGCGGCCGAGAAACACCTGGCCCTGGTTGTTCCCGAATTGCAGCGGACCGAGTTTTTCGCTCATCCCGTACTCCGTAATCATCGCGCGCACGATCTGGGTCGCTTTCCGGAAGTCGTCGTAAGCGCCCGTTCCGATCTCGCCGATGAACAGTTCCTCCGCAACGCGTCCGCCGAGCAGGCCCACGACGCGATCGAGCAGTTCGGACTTCGTCTGCAGCATGCGATCCTCGCCTTCTTTCGGGATCATCATCGCATAGCCGCCCGCCCTGCCGCGGGGCACGATCGTCACCTTGTGAATGACATCGGCGTGACGCACATAGTAGCCGATGATCGCGTGCCCGGCTTCGTGATACGCGATCGTCCGCTTCTCCCGTTCACTGATGAGACGGCTTCTCTTCTGCGTGCCGACGATGACGCGGTCGAACGCTTCGTCGAGCTCCGCCATCGAGATCTCCTTGCGGTTGCGGCGCGCGGCGATAAGCGCGGCCTCGTTCAGCAGGTTCTCGAGATCGGCTCCCGTGAAGCCGGTCGTATAACGCGCCAGAACGTCCAGCTTGACGTCCTTGGCGAGCGGTTTGTTGCGGGCGTGAACGCGCAGCACCGCTTCACGGCCCTTCAGGTCGGGACGATCGACGGTGATCTGTCTGTCGAAACGTCCGGGACGCAGCAATGCGGGGTCGAGAATATCCGGACGGTTCGTCGCCGCGATGATGATGATGCCTTCATTCGCGCTGAACCCGTCCATTTCGACGAGCAGCTGGTTCAACGTCTGCTCGCGTTCGTCGTGTCCGCCGCCCAGACCGGCGCCGCGCTGCCGGCCGACGGCGTCGATTTCGTCGATAAAGATGATGCACGGCGCGTTCTTCTTCGCATTCTCGAACAAATCGCGGACGCGGGATGCGCCGACGCCGACGAACATCTCCACGAAATCCGAACCGCTTATGCTGAAGAACGGCACGCCTGCTTCACCGGCCACCGCGCGGGCGAGCAACGTCTTCCCGGTTCCCGGCGGCCCGTTGAGCAGCACGCCTTTCGGCACGCGCGCGCCGAGCGACGCGAACTTGCGCGGATCTTTCAGGAACTCGACCACTTCCACCAATTCCTGCTTCTCTTCGTCCGCGCCCGCCACGTCATCGAACGTAACCCGTTTCTTTTCATCATTGTAGAGCCTTGCCCGGCTCTTGCCGAAATTCATCACCTTGCCGCCGCCGCCCTGCGCCTGATTCAGCAGGAAGAAGAACAGGGCGAACATGATGATGAACGGAATCAGCGTGGTCAGGAGCGAAATCCATATGCTCTGCCCTTCCATGGGCTTGTATCTTTCTTTGATGCCTGCGGCTTCTATCTTCTGGATGATGTCCGAAGTATAGGGGGCACGAGTCCAGAATTCGTTAGAGGGATATTGACTCGGATTCGGATTGACGATCATCCTACCGGTAATGTAATACGTGTACCCGTCGAATCGCGCTTCGATCTCGGCGATATTTTTTTGCTCAAGCTGGGAACGAAACACATCATAAGTTAATTCGGATCTCTGCTCGTTGTTATTGCTTATAACATTAACAATGCCAACAATAATGAGTATGACGATCAAGTAAAAGCCGGTGTTCTTTATGAATCGATTCATCCCCACCCTCCTCTCAGTGGCACATAGGATTCTGCTAGATCGTTGGCAGAAGTTCTACTCATTTTATCACGGCATGTAATCGAACACAATTCAACAACCGGGTGGCAATATGACTGTCGACTACTCATCCGTTTCAGGATTGATAAACTTCAGGCTTCAGGATACCGATATACGGGAGATTGCGGTATTTCTCCGCATAATCCAATCCGTAGCCGACGACGAATGCATCAGGCAGGATGAATCCTTTGTAATCCGCCTCGAAATCGATCTTGCGTCCGGAAGGTTTGTCGAAGATGGCCACGACCGAGACGGACTTTGCATTGCGCCGCTCCAGCACATCGACCAGATAGCTTAACGTCAGACCGCTGTCGATGATGTCCTCCGCAATGATCACATCGCGTCCTTCAACCGATACGTCGAGATCCTTGATGATTTTGACGACGCCGGAAGACTTGGTCGATTGCCCGTAGCTCGATATTGCCATGAAATCCACTTCAATGGGAATGGTGATGCTTCTGGTCAGATCAGCCATGAAGATGTACGCGCCCTTAAGAACGCATATGATAAGCGGATTGCGATCCTTGTAGTCGGCGCTGATCCGTTCCCCCAATTCGCGGATCTTCTCCTTTATTTGCTGCTCCGTGTACAGAATTTCTTGGATGTCGTTATGCAAAGACATTAACCTCCTAAATAGTCTATGTTGGATGACATGCTCTCATTCTGCTCAAACCGTATGCGCAATACTTTTTTGGTGTTGGGCCGGATGAGCGCATGACAAGATCGTCTGATTCCGCATACCCAAAGCAGGCGGCCGGCGGCATCGAACACGAGGGGCACCTCGTCCCGGACACCGGGAGGGACTTTCAAATCGATAAACAGATCCTTCAGTTTCTTCGTTCCTTCCATATTCATGAGCCGGATGCGGTCTCCCGGACGCCTGTTGCGCACCGTAAGAGGAAATTCCAATTCATCCATATCGAAGTATGCGCACCGCCGATCCGAATCATGACCCGCTTCGAGCCATGACGCCGGCATTTCATCATGCGTGCTGAATTGCAAAACAGCGCCCGCTTCGCCGATCGTCACCGAGCCGTTCGCATCGTCCACCCGGTACGCATAGAAGCGGACAGCGCTGTCATGACCGTCCGCAGCAAAGCGCAGCAGATCGTATTCGCGGACGAATACCGATCCCGGCAAATGCAACGTCAGCGAAGGGGGTTCCGATTGCCGGATCGCTTCCCGTATTTTCTCGATATGTACGGATGTGTATGGCGTTTGATCGCGATTTTTACACAGATAACTTAATATTAGTTTAATCACTCTTCTTTGTAAAGCGACATCAAGCTTCAAGAGCTCATCCCGCGAAGCTGTGAAACCGCTTTGGCTCCGGCGGAACAACCGCGATGCTTCCCGTTCGGCCAGCTCATGCAAAAACCGGTCCTCCGCCCGCAAAATATCCGCCATGCGGTTCAGCGTCTGCGCCAGATCGGGGTTGAATTCCCGCAAAAGCGGCATCACATCGAGACGCAGCCGGTTGCGGGCGTACGTGCGCTTCAGATTGCTGCTGTCTGTGCAGTAGCCGTGGCCCCGATCATGCATGTACCGGTAGATGTCTTCCTTATATATACGTAACAGCGGACGCACCAGTTTCACGCCCTCGCGTTCCGCGACGGGCGACATTCCCGCGATTCCGGTCAGCGAAGCGCCGCGGATCAATCTCAAGAGAACCGTCTCCGCCTGATCATCCGCGTGATGGCCGAGCACGACCGCATCGGCCTTTATCCGTTTCGCCGTCTCGATCAAAAACGAATACCGGATCTGTCTGGCGACATCCTGCGGATTGCCTTTAGCCGACATGACCGCTTGCGGGATATCCTCATGGCGCACCGTGCAAGGCCATCCGAGCCGTTCGCTCAGCGAGCGCACCCATTCTGCTTCCCTCCGCGACTCCTCGCCGCGAAATCCATGATCCATATGGGCGACGTGCAGACTGAACGACCAATCGGCCGCCAGCTCCGTCAAAATGTGAAGCAAGGCGGTCGAATCCGGCCCGCCGGATACGGCGACGAGCAGCACATCTCCCCGCTCCAGCAATCGCTCACGCTCGATGAAACGCTCTACGGTTGCAACGATCGACAACCGCGTCTCCCCCTTCAACGATCGGACTCACCGATCCTTAACTGCTTGCAACTTCCCGAACATTCACTGCCAAACCTGCCGTAAATGACGCGCATCGATCCGCGGCCAGTCAGCCGCGCCTCTATCGGAACGTCCAATAGGCAACCGCGCTGAAAACGGTCACACAAAGCGCCAGGACGGCGGTCAAACCGGCCGTCAGCTTCGACGATGCGCGCTGATGGTGAACGTGCCGCGGCCGCCGGTTCGAAAGGGCGGCGTAAACGGACGTCCGCCACGCATGCTGCGCCTGTACCGCGTTTTTCATTTCACCGGTGAGGCAGGCGCGGATCACCGATGCCACAACCCGGCTGGCGGGCAACCGTTCGGCCAACTGCAGCAGATCGTCCACGCTGCGCGAAGAGCCCGCCTCAAGCGCGGCCAGGTGAATCCCCTCATCATCCGCCAATTCGAGGCACAGGACCGCGAACGAAAACAGATCATAGGAGGGTTCCGCCGTACGCGAACCTGCACGCCAAAATCCGCGGTCGTATCGCTCCGTGTATTGCCGCACCGCGTTGCCGAACTTGGTCAGCCCGCCGTAATCGATCAATTCCGTCGTGCCGTAACCTGATACTAATATATTAGCAGATTTGAGGTCGCCAAATATATAGCCCCGTTCATGCAACTGCGCGAGCCTCGTCAAAATGCGGTACCCGATGACCGGATACCAGTCGCTTCCGTTCTCGCGGAGAAACGTCTTCGGATGCACCCCGGGCACATACTGCATCACATAAAAAGGCACGGTCCCCCACGGGCTGTCCCAATCGTCGGAATCGACGAGGAAACAGCCCGCAGCCGCGTCCGGCGCATGCCGAAGCTCGTTCAGACCGTTGATCTCCAGCTGAAGATCGAGCACGTCGTACCCGATCTTCAGCGCATAGCGCTTCCCGCCCGCCGCGACGAGGTACACGCGGCCGTTCGCGCCGGACCCCAGCTCTTCCACGATGCGGTACGAAGCTCCGCGCCATCGCCCCGTGACGACATCCCCGGGCCTCGGCGCTCGGTCAGACCACATAATCTTGCAGCATCCCCGTTTCCTGCTCGCGCAAACGTTCCTGTTCCGCCGCCGACCGCGAGCGGTCGATCCGTCCGTCAAGCATATAGGAGAGCGCGCCCATGATCGCGGGGCCCGTAGGGGTCACCCCGCGCATGACCAGGTGCCCGAACAGCCGCCGGATGTCCGCCGGCCTGTCCGTCCAGGACATCGCCACAGCCGCGGACTCGCCGGAAGCATCCGGATAATGCAGGACGCTGATCTCGCTTTTTCCTGCCCTCGCTTCCAGACTGAGCGACAGGTCGTAGATCGCATCTTCTATCGAAGACAGCTTCGAGCGCATGCTGGCGCTCGTATCGATGAGCAGACATACGCGAATATCCGCCTGCTCGCTCAGATCGTCCATCACCTTCACCACATGGGCGCGCTTGACGGGGGAAAGCTGCTCCACCGAGTCGACCGCAAACGTCTTCTTCAATTCCTTCTCCACGACGCTCCGGATCGTCTCGGCGACCGTCTTCTGCGTCATCATCCGCACCGTCTGCGCCAAATCCTTGAGCTCCACGATCCGGCACATCCCGTTGCCCGCCTGCGCGATCGCTTCGGCTTCCGCCACGCCGCTTCTGCCGATCTCTCCCTGATCGACGATGCCGATCACATTCACGGTCACTCCCGCGCTTGCGGCCTGAGCGGCCGCGACGATGGGATTAAGTCCTGCGTTCGAACATCCGTCTGTTATCAGAATGATTTGTTTGATCAATGAACATCCACCCTCTCATTTCTAGCAAACGATTCTAGTATGCAGTTTCGCCAAATATAAGAAGGTTTAATCGCGCGGAAGCAGATCGGTTGCGATCTTTTCGCACAGGCGCAGTAAAAAAATCTCCCAGGCGCATCCGCACAAAATATGAGCCGCCGGAAACATTCCGGCGGCCTGACGGCATCAGATGATTTCCGAACTGTTCGCAGACCGTAAGGCGATATCCCGCCGTTTCCGGCAACCGTGTCATTGGCTTACGGCCTTCGGACGCTCGATACGCGGCGCGTTCGGAATTCTGAAAGTCGCCCACTCCGGCTGATATTTTTGAATGCTCGCGACGACGACGGTCATATCGTCCTTGATCTCGCCGTGCTGGTACCGGACGACTTTCTCCAGCAGCAGATCGGCAAAATCCTGGGGATCGTCCGTCTTAATCTCGGTGATCAGCCGCTTGATCCACATCTCCTTATTGACCGCATGCCCCGGCGCGTCGAAGATTCCGTCCGTGATCATGATCAGCGTATCTCCGGGCATCAACTGCAGGCGGACGAGATCGATCTCGATGTCCTGCAGGATGCCGATCGGCAAATTGTTCGCCGTGATCGTGATCACCTCGTCGCCCCGCTTGATGAAACTCGGGGTGGACCCCGTCTTCAGGAACGTCGTCCAGCCGGAATATTGATCGATCAGCGCGACGTCGACCGTCGCGAACGTTTCATCGGGAGAACGAAGAAGCAGCACGGAATTGACCGACTTGATCGCGAGAATCTCATCCATCCCGGACTGCAGAAACTGCTCGAGAATGGACAGCGCGGTGCTGCTCTCCATCTTGGCCCGCTCGCCGTTTCCCATCCCGTCGCTGAGCGCGACCGCAAACTTGCCGTTGCCCAGTTCCACCGTGCTGAAACTGTCCCCGGACAGCAGCCCGCCGCCCTTCGCCGCGCCCGCGACTCCCGTCTCGATCTCGTACTCCTTGGCTGAAGCGAACGTCACCGTGTAGTACCCTTTCTCAACACCGGCGAACGTCTCCTGTTTGACGGCGATATGCTCGCCCAGGATGTCCGACAGAAGCGGCGCGATGATTTTGCGGCATTCATCCAACCCTTTCGTATACTGATGGATGATCTCGATCTCCACATTGCCTTCCTCGAGGCTGATGATATCGATGCCCGCGATGGACAGGCCGAGCTCTTCCAGCGTCTGCCGGATCTGTTCCTCCTGCAGAAACATCGCCTGCCCCTCGCGTTTGATCTCGTTCGCCAGATCATCCATCACCTGAGAGACGCCGGACAGCTGTTCCGCCACAAGCCTGCGGCTTTCCTGAATCTGCCTCCGCCAGCTCAAATCATGCTGGAACAGCACATACTGCTCCCGCATCAGTTCAAGCACATGCTCCGCCTTGCTGCACGCGCGCCGCCACTCCGGCAATATGTCCGCCTTCGACAGTTCGGGCTTCAGCTCGATCGCCGTGATCATATCCGTCATCACTTTGTACGTTTGCTGAAAATTCATATCCCAGCACTTCTTCTGTTTCCAGCATGTTGCGCAGGCGCGGTCGGCAACATGGCTCATGAAATGTCCGACCTGTTCTTCCAGCTTCAGCTTCGGTTCCTCCGGCACCGGCAGGAAACTCTGCGACAGATGGCGGAACACCTCCGAGAACTGCTTCACGCGGGATGCGGTAATCTCCCTCACCCGCTTCACATAATCATGCTGCGACTTGATATGCTGCTGCGTCCCCGGCACATACTTGGCGACGGTATCCAGCACGCCGCGCGGGATGAAGAAAAACAGAATGATCGCCGCCAGCGATTCCCCTATCGAACTCAGAAATTGTCCCTGATCTCCCACATAAAAGGTCAGGATCGTCGATCCGAGCAACAGACCGAACGACACCGCCGCCTTGCGTCCTTCGCGTGCAATCCCCGCCAACAGCCCGGAAAACGCCAGCAGTCCGATCTGATACACGGCATCGGGGCTTGCCAGCGAAAGGATGAGGCCCGTCACCACGCCCACCGAAGCGCCCAGCGGAGCGCCGCCCGCAAACGCGAAGATCAGAATCAGCAGCCGCGAAATCACATGCTCCATCGATACCGCGTCCGCGATCATCCAGCCGACCGTGCCGGTCATGACCGATCCAAGCAGAATGATGAGACAGATGATCTCCTCGTGTTTCAGATGATAATGTTTGCGCGACATCGTGAAAACGGGAATCGCCTGCATGAAGATCAAGGTCAGGATGAACGCCAGGCCCGCTTCCACTCCGCCCATCAGCAGCCCGTACCACGAAACCGTCTTCTGCATCGCGCTCACGATAAAATCGACGGCGAAAGAAGCGATGAATACAAGAAGCGGCGTATAGGCGATATCCGCCCTGTCGATATTCTCCAATAGCCGCTTCAAGCCTTGAAAGACGAGCATCCCCGCCAGCAGCAGACCCGCCTGAATCTCCGCGCCGACGCCCGAAGGAGAGAACAAGCTGCCGCATAAGAGCGCCAGGCCGACCCAGCGGGTCATATCGCGGCGCAATTGGGATACGACTCCGAAGTAAGCGAGCGCAAACGGCGACAATTCGCCCAGTATGACCGCCCGGCCCAGCAGAACGCCGACGATCATCAGCACGAGCGACCATCTGCGCGCGGCGACGGCTTGTACCATTCTATTCTTGATCAGGAACGTTCCGATCCTGCTTGCGATGCGATGCGGCGGCCGCTCCGCCTGCGGCGTCGCCCTTAACCATTCGCTCCATCTCAGCATAGCTTGCACACCACCTCTATTTGATTCGTGTGCCCACTATTATAGAACGGCCGTGCATCAGAAGTTTGTCACAATAAGGTGGCTTGTCCCAATTAATTTCCGACACGTTCCCGATTCGTGTAGCCGGCATGCGAAACGGCCCGCAGCCTCTTGCGACTGCTGCGATCGCGCCCTTTCGCGAATGAATGCGTGCGCACCCGACGCCCGGCCTTGTCTTTATTTCCGCCGCATATGCGAATGTACAAACGATGAAAGATTGCGCATTAGGCGTAAACCCGTCGAACGATTGTGCCCGCTCGACAATCATTTGTGCGCTTGGCGAAACGAACAGATGACCCGTCCCCGGTTCGACCGCCGAAACCGCAAAATAAGCGGAAATCGCAAAAGAAAATAGAAAAACCGACTTCCGTCAGTCGGAAAGTCGGTTGGCCATTCGGTTGTTCATGATGAAATATCGATCTATATGTCAACGTGGCTGCCGCTTTACGATCTTCTCGATCCGCGACCACCGCGCTTCGATTCGGTATGCTTCTTCAAGGAGGAAATACGCTCTTCACTGTCTTTCAGAAAACGCATCATTTTGTCTTCAAAAGACAAATTCAGATCGCCGCGGTTCCCTCCCGGCCGATCCCCCCGCATAGGCTTCCTGTCACCATAAGGAGGTTTCCTGTCGCTGGAAGAAGGACGTTTGTCTCCGGCAGGTTTGTCCAATGCCTGCTTGATCGAAAGACCGATTTTGCCGTCCTTGTCCACATTGATCACTTTCACAGTAACGACATCATTAATCTTCAAGTGGTCGTTCACGTCCTTGACGTAATTTTCCGCCACTTCCGATATGTGCACGAGTCCGGTGACACCCCCCGCCAGTTCGACGAATGCCCCAAAATGGGTGATCCCCGTCACCTTGCCCTCTAACTTCGTGCCTACTTCAATTGCCATAAAATCAGATGTTCCTCCCTTGGAATGCCAATCGATATTAAATTGTGTTACGCCGATTATAACCGAAGCCGGCTAAACGGTCAATGCTCATCCTTTGTGCATCCCTTGTCACCCAACACAAATGTTTCTTATGGATACAGGAAATACAGCGTATCACCGTCCTGCTTCATCTGCAGGTCTTTGTAGATTCTCTGCTCGATGTACTCCGGATCCTGCAATCTCTCGATTTCAAGCTTGTAATCTTCATTCAGCCGGCGAACTTCGGCGAGCTTCCGTTCGGTCTCCGCAAGCTGGTCGAACTTGGCCTGAGCCAACGTATGCTGGTCGTGGATCGTATATCCGGCCCATACGAGAAAGCCGAGCAAGATTAACATGAACAATCGGACTCGGCGCTTCTTGCCGCGGCTCGGGGCAGAACGCTGATCCGCCCGATGTTGTGCATAATCCGCTGCCATCACGTGAACTAGCCTCCTACTTATTGATCGCGTTTATCGCGCTTGAATCGGGAAAGACGCTTCCGTATCCGCTCGATCGCCGCATGGACGCGCAGGCGCGCCATGAGCGCGAGAAATGGTTGTCGCAACAATCGCCACAAAGGATACACCAATTGTAACACAAATTTACATAAGAATATAGTGGTCGTTCCAAAAAACATCAAGATTGCATACATGAGGTGATAGAGAAACATCAACGGTTTCCATACGGCAACGAGAAACAAGCGCACGATGAAACGCCGGACGGCGCCGAGCCATCGCAGAAGCAGCCGGACGAAGCGAATGACGTACGGACTGAGAGCCGCGTAGTATACGGCGATGCCCGCCAGCAATCCAAGGAAAATGAACATCCGGACTTCGCCCAGATTGATCCGGTACAACGTGTGAAAGACGATCACCATGGCGAACAGCCAATACAAAACGTCAAACAGCGGGATGAGCCAACGCGCAAGACGCAACTGTCCGGAGACGACGCGGTACGTATCGAGGAGTCCGCCCATTACGCAGCCGCAGACGAACATCATCCACAATGTTAGAAATTGCGTATCCAGACTCACTTGAACAGCTTGCTGAAGAATCCCGTCGATTTGCCCGGCGCCTGCGCATCCAGATAGGACAGTTCGGCAACCATGCCCTCAATCGCGACGAGACCCTGCTCCAGATTCAAATTTTTGATGTGCAGATTCGAGCCGCGCACGCTCAGGAATCCGCACTCCGTCTCCAGAAGAAACTCCTCGCTGTCGAAACTCTCCACGTTCAGCACACCGGATATTTCAAGCACCTTGCGGTTCAACATTTTGATTTCCTGACGCTTGCTCTTTCCTTGTTCAATCATGGCCTGTACCCTCCTCTTACCACCATGTTATGAGGACAGGTCGTTGCCTAGAACTTCCGCGCCAAGAAAAATCGCCTTCCCTGAAATCTTCTGCGGAATCCTCTGCATCCGAATTCCCGCACCCGAAATTCCCGCGTCCGAAAACCGCCGTCCGGGTATCCTCGCACCGAAAAAAGACTCCGTTTGAAAAAAAGAATCGGTTACGCCGAACCGATTCCTTCTTCGCTTATGATCGTATACATCTCGCCCGCTTCATCCTTGCGGACCGTTTCCGAAACGCGCTCCACGCGCACGGTCACGATCTTCTGACCGAACTGGATGCGCAGCTCGTCCCCCGGCTTCACTCTCGCGCCGGGCTTCGCCTCGCGGCCGTTCAGCCACACGCGGCCTTGCTCGGATACGTCCTTGGCCACGGTGCGCCGTTTGATGAGGCGGGACACTTTCAAAAACTTGTCAAGCCGCATTATTTCACAGCTTCTTTAAGCTTGTTGCCCGCCTTGAACGCAGGAACCTTCGTCGCGGGAATGTTGATCGTCTTGCCCGTTTGCGGGTTGCGGCCCACGCGTCCGGAACGGTTGCGCGTTTCGAAAGTGCCGAAGCCGATCAACTGCACTTTCTCGCCATTCGACAGAGCGTTCGTCACTTCACCGAGGAATCCGTTCAGCACGGTTTCCACGTCTTTTTTCGACAATCCGCTCTTCGCCGCGATGTTGTTGACAAGATCTGTCTTGTTCATTCTTCATTTACCTCCTGAGATTGTGTGATCCTTTTCCGAGCCTGAAAGACAGGCCGGAAAACCGCTGATTTTGCACTGCGCATGATTGTATGTATTCTGCCTTGATGAGGAAAATCCTGCTACCCTGCAACGATTCAATAAATTTTTCAAAAAAACTTTTGAACTACCGCTTCCCTCCCTTGGAAATTTCCTTCGCTTGCTGCCACAACTCTTCCATCTCTGTTAAATCAGTGTCGTCAAAAGACCGGCCGCTTAAACGCAGTTGCTCTTCAATATACGAAAATCTCTCGATAAACTTGCGGTTTGCGCGCGCGATGGCTTCCTCCGGATCAATGCCGAGAAAACGGGACAGATTGACGATAACGAACAGCACATCGCCGAGTTCTTCGAGCCGTTCGTCCTGCTTGTCCGTGCGATCCAGCACCTCGCGCAATTCGGCCAGCTCTTCCTCCATCTTGGCCCACACTTCGCGCGCGTCGCCCCAGTCGAACCCGACCTTGGCCGCTTTCTTCTGAAGTTTGAGTGCTTTCATCAGCCCGGGCAAATCCCGCGGAATTCCCGACAGGACGGACATTTGCTCGGCGTTCTGGCCCTTTCGCCGCTTCTCTTCCATCTTCACCGCTTCCCAGTTCACGAGCGCTTCCTCCGGGCTGCCCGCCGCCAGATCGCCGAACACGTGCGGATGGCGCCGGATCAGCTTCTCGTTCAACTCTTCGATCACGTCGTAGATGGTGAACGTCCCTTCCTCCTGCTCCATTTGCGCATGCAGCATGATCTGAAGCAACAGATCGCCCAGCTCTTCGCGCATATGATCGGGATCGTCGTCATCGATCGTCTCCAGCACTTCGTAGGTTTCCTCGATCAGATTTTTGCGTATGCTCTGGTGAGTCTGCTCGCGGTCCCAAGGGCATCCGTTCGGGCTGCGCAAAATCGCCACGATCTCGTGCAAACGTTCAAAACTTTTGTTGCGAAGCGCCTCCCGGTCGTCCTTCGCCACCCAGATGAGCGAATGATTGCCGTAATCATCGATGCGGTCGATCTCATACAGCGGCATCGTCCGGACCGATTCCAAGTCCCGGATGCCGAGCGCGTGCCCGACAACGACGGGATAATCGTCGGGAAGCCAGTCCATCAGCCGGAGTTTCACGTCCGAAGCGACCATTCTGTCGTACACCTGCGCGAAAATCGTATGCACCGCCGGATCATGCCGGTACCGTTCCAGATTCGTCGCATCGACGAGCCGGAATCCGTCCAACGGATCGAAGCCGAACCGCAGGAACGCCTGATCGAGAAAACTTTCTCCGCCGAGCACCCGGAGTTCAATCGTCTTATCCCGCGTCCGTTCCCTCAGCATCTGAACGGTCGCTTCCGCCACCTGCGGATGGCCGGGCACCGCATATACCAACTTTTTCTCAGGATGCGACTCCGCCTGTTGCATCAAATGCTCGACGATCGATTCGTACACGTCCTCAAACCGGTCATGGGCTTCGTACAATCGGTCAAACGTTTCATACGCAATGCCCGACTCTTTCAAATAAGCAGCTACCGGATGTTGTTCCGTGCGCAAATACACCGCATCCGCCCGCTCCAGTTCGCGAAGCACGCCGAGCGTCAGCTGAGTTTCGTCACCGGACCCGAGCCCGACGATCGTTATCGATCCCTTCATCTGTTCCCCACCTCTTGTCATCTTTATCTCGTTCCGCTCTTTGAACGTTCCCTGTCGCGCCGCCCGCTTCGGCAGGCCCATCGTTCGTTCCGTTCGTCCTGCTCCGCTTCCGATCACTCCGCTCCATGGACCGACGACTGTCGCGCAGGCCTTATGATGCGCCATCTGTGGAGAAGCGGCGCGACGCGGCGATACAGGCCGGGAACGAGTTTCAGATCCGATTCCCGCAGCGCGCCGCTGCTCACCGCGGCGATGCCGAACACGCCCGCTCCGGCGACGATCATGACGAGCGACTGCACGGTGTTCCATATTCTCCCGCTCGTATCGGCATCAAGCCAATGTCCCAAAAGCGCGAACACTCCGTACAAACCGGCGAGCGCGCCGCTCATGACGATGACCGACAAAATCGGTTTCAGCACATCGTTCCGCACGCTGATGCGAATGTTCGCATGCGCCGTAACAGCGCGCAAATTCATGATGCACGCCGCCGCATAGGCGAACACTCCCGACCATGCGGCGCCCGCTATGCCGAACAGCGGGATCAGGCAGACGCTGAGCGCGATCTTGACAGCGGTCGCAAGGAACATATGGACGACGGGCAGTTTCTCCAGACTGAATCCTTGCAGGATGGCGATCGTCACGACGTTCAGCGCGCTGAACACGGCCGTCCAGGCGGTGAACGCCATCGTCCAGGTGCCGGCGGCATCGGTAAACAGCATAATGTTCACCGGCAGACTCACAACGGCCAGCCCGCAGGAAGCGGCCAGACCGATCATCCATGTAAGGCGCAGGGCGATCGTAGTCTGCCGCTTCACCAGATCGTCCGCGCCGAGAGCGCGGGCGTTGGAAAGCGCGGGAACGAGCGCCACGGACATCGAGCTGAACAGCATGGAAACAAGCTGTACAAGCGGCAGCCCGCGCGCGTACACGCCGAACTGCTCCAACGCCTCCTGCTCGCTCATCTGATGAAACCGGACGAGCAGATTGGGCAGCGTGAACGTGTCGACCATGTTGATGATCGGCACCGCGATCGAACCGAGCGCCACAGGCCACGCATGACGGGCGACGCGCCTCGCAAGCTCGTATGCGCCGGATTCCGCCGCTTTGCTTTGATCCCCGAGACGCCGCCGGCGCGCGCCATGCCTCCGGACATCATACGACAACATGACCAAAAGTCCGGCCAGCGCCCCCGCGGCGGAGCCGAAAGTGGCCCCCGCGGCGATGACGCCGCTTGCCGCGCCTTCGCCGGTCAGAATGATGATCAGCGCGATCATCACCGCCACGCGGACGGTTTGTTCCGCCACCTGGGAAACGGCCGTCGGAACCATATCCTGCAGCCCCTGGTAATACCCGCGCAAAGCCGCCATGAACGGAACGACCAGCAGCGCGAACGAGACGCTGCGGATGGCCGGCTCCGCCTGGCTCGCGCCGATCCATCCGGCGATAAGACCCGCTCCAAAATAAAGAAAAGCCGCGGAGATCAGTCCCGTGACGGAGAGAATGAGCGAGCTGACCAGCAAAATGCGGCGCGCCTCGTGACGGTTGCCGAGGGCAACCTGTTCGGAGACAAGTTTCGACACGGTAACGGGAAAGCCGGCGATCGCCAGAAACATGATCAGCACATAGAACGGATAAACGGCCGAATAAATCCCGTACGCTTCGTCACCGGCCAAATTTTGCAGCGGGATCTTCTGCAAGGTGCCCAGCAGTTTGGAGATGACGGCCGCCGCTCCGAGGATGGCGATCCCTTTCATCAGACGAGGTGTGCCGTCGGCGGCCGCACTGCGCAAATCGTTCATGTCATCCTCCCTGTACTCTCCTTCGGGCACGGACTTCGTAATCTTCCATAGCCCGATCACGGTCTGCCATTGTGACCCGAAATCAGATCCGACTATCATGATCCAAAATCAGCCTCCGCATAATCCGGCATCTAAACCGGTATCAAACGGCACCAAGATCCGATATCACGAATCAGAAAAGCCGACATCATGATGGTTCAAACCGAATCATTCCCCAATCGTTCAAAAAGACTTCCCGCCAAGCTGTTTCAGCCTGTGTACAGGAAGTCTGCGTCATGTCGGCGTATACTTCGTTACTGTTCCATCTGCTTGCCCAGAAATCCTGCCGCCGTCTCGGCCATTTTCGTCTCCATCTGCCCCATCTTCACATTCTCTTCTTTGCTCAGCAGAATGACGGAGCCGATCGGATCGCCGCCGGCGATAATCGGAGCGATCACATAGGAAGAAAAGTGATCCATGGAATCGCGGATGATTTCATATTCGCCTGGATTCGTTTCCAAAATTGTCTTGCGCGAATCCATCGCATTTTCCACCACGGAACCGACCGGTTTATCCAAAAATTCTTTCTTCGACGCTCCCGCCACCGCGATCATCGTGTCCCTGTCGGAGATCATCGTGATATGACCGGTGCTTTCGAACAAAGATTCCGCATATTCCTTGGCGAAATCGCCCAACTCGCCAATCGGTGAATATTTTTTCAAAATAACTTCGCCGTCTCGATCAACAAATATTTCCAAGGGATCTCCCTCACGAATACGCAGTGTGCGCCGGATTTCTTTCGGAATGACGACCCTGCCCAAATCGTCGATGCGACGAACAATTCCAGTTGCTTTCATCGGTCTTGTTGCCTCTCTTTCCTTGAAGTTTGTTTACCACTGGATACAGGGATTTGGGACTCATACCTAAAACACTGTTTGGTTGCATGGTGCTGACCATAGTGTTCTTCCGTTCCCATTATTTTATGCACACTGCGTACCGCGAGGGATTCCGCGATCATGCGGGCAAATCAATTTTCTCGATAAGACCGTCCAGTTCCTGATTGACGAAGTTCATATAGATCTCATCCATCAACACTTGCTCAAGCTCTTCCCGCAATTCTTCGAACGTCTGCTCCTTGCGTTCCTCCACCTTGATGATGTGGTAACCGTAAACCGTCTCCACAGGATCGCTGATTTTGCCGATCGGGAGCGTGACCGCAGCTTCCTTGAACGGTTCCTCCCAATTGCTGACGGGGACGGATTCGTATTTGCCGCCGTTGTTTTTGGAACCGCCGTCATCGGAATATTTCTGCGCCACTTCCGCAAAATCCTGGCCCGACTCCAGTATCTGCTTGATTTCCTTGGCGATCGCCAACGCTTTCTCATTGGTGCGCTTCTCGCCTTCATCCGGTTCAAAAGCAACAAGAACGTGACGAACGGTGGCCAATGTGAATGCGTGCGGATCGGCCTTCAGTTCCTGATCGTACAGTTCCTTCACTTTTTCATCCGACACCTGCGACGTCACATAATTCAACGCCCCGGCCTGAACGAGAACATACTGCTTCACATCGTCCAGCGTAATGCCGAGTTCGGCGGACTTGGCCTCCCAATACTCCTTCGCCTCTTCATCGCTCTCAAGCTCCTGCCTGAACTCCTCCATCCGTTCGGATACATCCTTCTCCGTTGCGGAAACCGTCTCTGCGTCCGCTCTGCCGCCGAGGATCTTGAAGGAGATGTAACTGCGCAGCAGCTGCTCCCTGAACGCTTCCGGATCGATCTGTTCATAATAGCTGTGGAACAACTCGTTGAAATATTTGTCCACGTTGACAAACTTGGTAAACTCCTGTTCGGAAACGACTCCGCCTTTGTATACGGCGATCACCTTGCTGCCGTCCGGCGCTTTTTCGGTCTTTCCGCAAGCGCTCAGCGCGATCGCGAGCAGAGCGATGAGTGCGATGTACCATCCTTTGTTCACTGTTTCCCACATTGCTTTCATCTTTGGTTTATTTTGCTGCATGCTGCAGCACCTCCTTCGTTTTTAAACAATCTCCGTATTGGCTCAGGAATTGCTCGAGCAGTTGCACCTTGTCCTCCGGCGACAATCCCCGGCAGTTGAACAGAACATGAATCTTGGAACCGGATTTGAATTGCACTCTTCTCGCGAATTGCTGTCCCAGCGCGAACAATTTTTGACCGTCGATGAGCGCGTTCTGCGACTCGTCGATGAGCATCGCGATTTCGTGCCCCTTCTCCGTGATGGAGATGATTTTGTATTGGTTTCCGTACGCTTTCAGGCGGGCGATGGCGATGAGATTTTCCACCGCTTGCGGCATCGGCCCGAACCGGTCGGTGATCTCCTCGCGAAGCTCTTCCGCGTCTTCCAACGTATGAACTGCGGCCGTCTTTTTGTATATCTCGATTTTTTGCATGCTGTCATAAATATATTCGGTCGGCAGATAGGCGTCAATCTGAAGATCGATCTGCGTGGTGAACGTCTTCTCCTTCTCGCGCTCTTCACCTGTCAGCTCAAGCTTGCGCTTCTCGATCTCTTCCGCCAGCATCTGCGTGTACATTTCGAACCCGACCGAGGCGATGAAGCCGTGCTGTTCCGCGCCGAGCAGATTGCCCGCGCCCCTGATCGCCAGGTCGCGCATGGCGATCTTGAATCCGGAACCGAGTTCCGTGAACTCCTTGATCGCCTGCAGGCGCTTCTCCGCTTCTTCGTTCAGCACCTTGTCGCGCTGATACGTAAAGTAAGCGTACGCGATCCGGTTCGAGCGCCCCACTCTGCCGCGCAACTGATACAGCTGGGACAGTCCCATTTTGTCCGCGTCATGCACGATCAACGTATTGACGTTCGGAATATCGACGCCCGTCTCGATGATCGTGGTGCTGACCAACACATCATATTCGCCGTCGAGGAAATCCAGAATGACCTTTTCCAACTCTTGCTCCGACATCTTGCCGTGGCCGACCGCCACCCTCGCGTCCGGCACAAGCGCCTGAATCTGTTCCGCCATCTGATAGATTCCCTGTATGCGGTTGTACAGGTAGTACACCTGTCCGCCCCGCGCCAGTTCCCGCTCAATCGCTTCGCGGATGAGCAGGTTGCTGTGCTCAACGACATACGTTTGCACGGGGAACCGGTTTTCGGGAGGCGTCTCGATGACCGACAGGTCGCGCACGCCGAGCATGGACATATGCAACGTGCGCGGGATGGGCGTAGCCGTCAAGGTGAGCACGTCCACGTTCGTTTTCAGTTGCTTCAGCTTCTCCTTGTGAGCGACACCGAAACGTTGCTCCTCGTCGACGATCAGCAGCCCGAGATCCTTGAACTTGACGTCCGCGGACAGAAGCCGGTGCGTGCCGATGACGATGTCCACGGTTCCCTGGCTGAGTCCTTTGATCGTTTCCTTTTGTTCCTTTCTGCTCCGGAATCGGCTGAGCACGTGGATTTCCATCGGAAAGCCGCTGAAGCGTTCCTTGAACGTTTCAAAATGCTGCTGCGCCAGGATCGTCGTCGGAACGAGAACCGCCACCTGCTTCCCTTCGATCGCCGCCTTGAACGCGGCGCGGATCGCCACCTCGGTTTTGCCGTATCCCACATCGCCGCACAACAGCCGGTCCATCGGCACCGGTTTCTCCATATCCCGTTTGATCTCTTCCACCGCTCTCAGCTGATCCGGCGTTTCCTTATACGGAAACATGCTCTCGAACTCTTTCTGGAACGGCGTATCTTTGGCGAAGGCGTATCCTTTGCTCGCCTGCCGCTCGGCATAAAGCTTGATGAGATCTTCCGCGATATTTTTCACCGATGAACGCGCTTTCGCCTTGGCGCGTTGCCATTCGGTTCCTCCGAGCTTGTTCAGCTTCGGTTCTTTCTCTTCGGAGCCGATATACTTCTGCACGAGATCGATCTGGTCGATCGGAACCGACAGCTTGTCGCCGCCCGCGTAGACGATGTGCATATAATCTTTGTGGATGCCGTCGATGACGAGCGTGCCGATGCCGACATACCGCCCGATGCCGTGGTTTACATGCACGACGTAATCGCCGACCTTCAGGTCGGTGTAACTCTTGATCCGCTCGGCGTTTTCGATCTTGCGGTCGGACTGGCGCACCTTGCGCTGCTTCTGCGAGAATACTTCGCTTTCCGTGATGACGGCGATGCGCCCCGCGAGAAATTCGAACCCGCTCTGCAGGTTGCCTTCGATGATCGTCGGCGTCTCGATTCTGTAATCTCCCAGCACCCGGCGGAGCCGGTTCTTTCGCTCCTCGTCGCTCGCAAGAATGAGCACCTGCATGCCCGCTTTCGCCCACCGCTCCGTCTCCGCTTTCAGCACGTTCATCTGACCGTGGAAGTTTTGCATCGCGCGCGTGACGAAATTGACGATATTTTGCGGTTGGGTGTGCGGAACCTGGCGCAGGAACAATTGAACATAAAGATTCGGAAATCTCTTGTACTGAATGACCTGTTCATAGGTTTTGGACAGCACAAAAGCAGGAAGAATCTTCCCCTCTTCCAGCAAATCCGTGATCGTCTCCGCTTCGTCCCGTTCGAGCTGGCGCGCCGTCTCCAGAAGGCGCGACGGTTCATCGATGATCATGACGGAATCTTCCGGCATGTGATCGATGATCGTCACTCTTTCGGGATAAAGTAGAGAGATATATTTATAGATATCTTGGAAATACCGTCCGTCCCGCAGCGCCGCGACCTCTTCGCCGATCGCGTCGGCGAGCTTATCCTTCGCCCGTCTGTCCGTCATCTTGCTCTGCTGCTGCATGAGCAAATCCGCCGCATGATCGGCCGCGGCGGCCATGCGGCGCTCATCGGCGAAAATCTCCCGTGCAGGCGTGATGATGACGGTCTGAAGCCGGTTGATCGACCGCTGGTCGGACGGGTCAAACGTGCGGATCGACTCTATTTCATCGTCGAACCATTCGATCCGGTAAGCCTCGTAGGAGGTCAGCGGATACACATCCATGATCCCGCCGCGCACGCTGAATTCGCCCTTCTTCTCCACGCGGTCGGTTCGCTCGTAACCGAGTCTCACCAGCTTTTCGGCCAAATGGGCGATAGGCAGTTCCTGCCCCGTCGAGACGGTGAGCAACGCTTCCTCATACGCCTTCTTGGCAGGCAACAGCTTGCGCAAACCCGCATAGGGCACGACAACGATACCGCGATAACCTTGGGCAAGTCTGGACAGCACATCGATCCGCTGCGCAACCGTCTCCGGGCTGGAAGCGGCGATGTCGATCAGCGTCAGTTCGCTCGCCGGATACAGCAACACCGAATCGCGGTCGCACATTTCCTGCAAATCTTCCGCGATTTTTTGCGCAGCGTACAAATTGTGTGTGACGATGATAAGCGGACGATTGAGTTCATTGTACAGCGCGGCGAACATCACCTGTCTGGCCGAGCCGGTAAGTCCCGACACAAGCTGTTCGCGCATGCCGGCCCGGATACCGGATACGATCGTCTGAAAATCATTGTCGTTCTGAAATGCCTGCAGTAAACGCTGCAATCGATTTACACTCCTCTCACACATCCAAACAGGCCTCGGCGTCTCGCCCAGGCCATTCGCAGCAAACTCACCCTATTGCAAAGGGTTAGGCAGCAGCGATAATTCCGGATTCGCATCCAGAGCTGACTTGCAGTAATCGCATATGACTTTGACCATGATGTCACCGCTTGCCTGATAGGTGATCATATCGAAGCGCTCTTCGGGAGTCAAATGATGAAATCCCAATTCGTATTCGCTCACCTGTTCGTCGCGAATTTCGCCTACGGTCGTCCCGCAATGCCGGCAATAATAGGTGATAGCCATACTCATAACCTCCGCCCGTAAAAGGTATGATGCCTGACTATCAGTATTTCCGGTTCATGAGCATGTAATACCACAAAGCATGGGGTGCCGCGCGGACACGGAATGCCAAGTCAACGCGGCGTGACGGGCTGCCCCGCCTAAAAGCCCGCGAAACAAACGGCACGCGCCATGAAGCGCGAATGCCGTGTTGTCTTCCACTCTTTCATCGTATGCCGCAGCGAATCGCGGTCCGCCGCAACCTCGCAGTCCGTCGCGTCCGTTATGATCCGTTGGAAACCGCGATCTTTTGGCCGTTATACTTCGCCATCACTTTATCGAACGGTTCGGATGCCGCCATTTCCATCGCGTCGCAGGCGACATCCAGCACCCGGTCGATCACGGCCCGCTCCTCCTTCGTAAAATCCGACAGCACATAATGCACAACTTCCATGCCGGCCGGCGGACGCGAGATGCCGATCCGCAGGCGGTTGAACTGCTCGGTGCCCACATGCCGGATGATCGAACGGATGCCGTTGTGCCCCCCGGCGCTACCTTTGTAACGAAGGCGAAGCTGCCCGACCTCCGTATCCATGTCGTCGTAGATCACAATGAAGTCTTCTAAAGGCAGCTTGTAATAATTCATATACGATTGGATCGATTCGCCGGACAAGTTCATATACGTTTGCGGTTTCAGCAATCTCACGGGTTGCCCGCCTTTCGTCCGCCCTTCGCCGACGAAAGCGCGGCTTTTGGCATGGTACGTCCAACGGACGCCCCATCTTTCCGCAAGGCGGTCAACCGCCATAAACCCGACATTATGCCGGGTATTTTCGTATTTATCACCTGGATTGCCCAGTCCTGCTATCCATTTCACGATGAGAGCTCCTTTGGATATTCAAGCATTGGTTGTGATACCTATATGCCATTATAGCGAACAAACAACCCGTGTTGCAAAGGGAAGATGCCTGCTCCTGAGGGCTTCGAGCGGTTTTTGTCCGAAAGGCCCGAACGCCGACTTCTCGTTTTCCAGGCCCCGCTCACACCGTTTCAAACAGCATGCTGACGGACAAATTCTGATGAACATGCACCACCGCCCTGCCGAGCAGCTCGGCGACCGACAGCACCTTGAACTTGCCGGACTTGTGCCGCACGGGAATCGTGTTGGTGACGACAACTTCCTCGATCACCGAATGTTCCAGGCGAGAAATGGCCTGGCCGGACAGAACGGGATGGGTGCAGCTGGCGAAGATGCGTTTCGCCCCGGCTTTTCGCAGCGCCTCCGCAGCCAGGACGATCGTGCCCGCCGTGTCGATGATGTCGTCTATGATGATCGCCGTCTTGCCGAACACATCGCCGATGATATTCATCACCTCGACCACGTTCGGTTCCGGCCGACGCTTGTCGATGATGGCGATCGGCGCCCGCATATGCTCCGCCAGACGCCTTGCTCTCACCACACCGCCATGATCGGGCGAGACGATGACGACATCGGACAGATGCTTTTGCATGAAATACTGGGAGATGATCGGCACCGCGTGGAGATTGTCCACCGGTATATTGAAAAACCCCTGAATCTGCGTCGCGTGCAGATCGAGCGTAATGACGCGGTGCGCGCCTGCCGCGGCGATCAGATCCGCCACCAGTTTCGCCGTGATCGGATCTCTCGGTTTCGCCTTTCGGTCTTGACGGGCGTATCCGTAATAAGGGATGACGAGGTTGATCGATTTGGCGGAGGCGCGTTTCAGCGCGTCAACCATCACCAGCATTTCCATCAGATGATCGTTCACGGGCGACGACATGGACTGAATGACGAAAACGTCGCAACCGCGGACGCTTTCATGCAGCTGAATCTTGATCTCGCCGTCGCTGAACTGGGAAATATCCGCATCGCCGAGCGGAACGCCGATGAACCGGGATATTTCCTGCGCCAGCATCGGATTCGAATTGCAGCTGAACAGTTTCAGATTCGAATCGGGATAGGCCAACCAACTCACTCCATTTTTCGTCAAATACAACCGGATCTATGACTAGGATTCCCGTTTTTTCGATTTGATACGTGCCCGGAGTCTGGAGGCATATCCTTCCTTGTTCGTCTGTTTCTCTCTCGCGATGGCCATCGCGTCGTCGGGAACATCGTGCGTGATCGTCGAGCCCGCCACCACATAGGCGCCCGCGCCGACGGTGACCGGCGCGATCAAATTGCTGTTGCTGCCGATGAACGCGTCGTCCCGGATGATCGTCCGGTGTTTGTTCACGCCGTCATAATTGGCGGTGATCACTCCGCAACCGATATTCACCCGTTGGCCGACCTCGGCGTCCCCGACGTAGCTGAGATGCGGCACTTTGCTTTCATCGCCGATGCGGGAATTTTTGATTTCGACGAAATCGCCGATCCTCGCATCGCGGCCCACGTCCGCACCCGGGCGCAAATACGCGTACGGCCCGACGGTCGTGCGGTCGCCCACCTGCGCCTGATCCAATACCGAATATTTCACCGACACCCCGTCTCCCAGCACGCTGTCCGTAATGTCGGCTTGCGGGCCGATGACGCAATCCGAACCGATCACCGTCCGTCCTTTCAACATCGTGCCCGGGTACACCACCGTGTCGGGACCGATCGTCACATCGCTTTCGATATATGTGTTCGCCGGATCGATGATCGTCACTCCGTTCCGCATATGCCGCTTGTTGATGCGTTCGCGCATATGGCGCTCCGCTTCCGCCAGCGCAACGCGGTCGTTCACGCCCACGATCTCCGCGGCATCCGCAACCCGATACGCGGTCACCGGCTCGCCCGCATCGGTCAGAATGCCGATCACATCCGTCAAATAGTATTCGCCCTGCGCATTGTCATTGGTCACCTTCGCCAACGCCTGGAACAATTTTTGGTTATCAAACACATAGATGCCCGCGTTGATCTCCTTCACGGCCGCTTCTTCTTCCGTGCAATCCTTTTGTTCGACGATGCGCGCCACCCGTCCGTCCGCTCCTGAGATGATGCGTCCGTAACCCGTCGGATCGTCGAGCACCGCCGTCATGATCGACGCCGCAGCTCCCTGCCGCTCATGGTTCTCGAGCATCTCCCGAATCGTATGCGGCTGAATGAGCGGAGTATCGCCGCAGACGATGACCGTGGAACCTGGTCTGTCCGCCAGATGAGGAGCGGCTTGCAGCACGGCATGTCCGGTTCCCAGCTGCTCATGCTGCATCACATAAGAAACGCGGTCTCCCAGATAAGCCCGCACCGCGTCGGCGCCGTGTCCGATCACCACGTAAATTTCATTCAATTCTATCATTGTCAAAGCGTCCACCACATGCCCGACCATCGGTTTGCCGCACACCTGGTGAAGCACCTTATATTGTTTCGATTTCATCCGCGTGCCTTGTCCCGCTGCCAGCACTATACCGTATCGTCCCATTCGCATTGATCCCTCCATCAAACATCAGCTGCTCACACACCGAACGTTCAGCGCATGATGTTCTTGCTGTTGTGCCTTAAGCCCGCAGAGGCTTTCATCATGCTCATATGATATTCGGCATTATTCTTTATCGTAACATACCAATCGCAAGAAACCTATATCACGCTTGAGACATCCGCCGGAGCACCGGGAAACGTTGAGCCCAAATTTCCGGCCCGTGCCGCTTAATCCTTCCGGTTCATTGCGCCGAATGTTCGGGATCACTCCCCGGCTTCAAACATAAGACCATCCGGGAGCCGCTATGCATGAAACCGCAGCAAGTGATGGAAAGCAGAGAACAACATAAGAAAAGAGGGAGCCTGAATGACAGGATCTCCCTCTCTTCAACTTATGCTCATGCTCCTTCTTCTACTACATCTTCTTCCGCAGCAGCGCGTTCATATTCAGCGAGTACCGCTGACTGAATCTTCTCGCGCGTTGCGGACGAGATCGGATGAGCAATGTCACGGAACTCGCCGTCCGGCGTGCGCTTGCTGGGCATAGCTACGAATAGACCGTTGTTTCCGTCGATAACACGAATGTCATGCACGACAAATTCGTTGTCTATCGTGATCGAAGCTATCGCTTTCATCCGACCGTCGGTGTTGACGCGGCGGAGTCTCACGTCAGTAATTTGCACTTATGTTCACCACCTTTATTGCTTCCTGCTGTTTGGTGTATAATTCCACAAATGCGCCGAAATCCCTGCTTGATTTCCAAAATTTTTTTTGATTTTTGTTAAGTTTTTATCAACTTTCAGGTGATTCGGGCAAAATTGCAATACATTCAATTTCAATCAATACATCTTTTGGCAGCCTTGCGACTTCCACCGTCGATCTCGCGGGTTTATGATCGCCGAAGTATTCGGCGTAAATCCGGTTCACTTCGGCAAACTGTTCCATATTTTTGATAAACACCGTCGCTTTGACGACGTCCCGCAAGGTTGCGCCGGCGGCGCTCAGGATCGCCTGCAGATTGCGGAACACCTGATGCGTCTGAGCCTCGATGCCTCCTTCGACGATCTGGCCGTCCGGCGTCAACGGGATCTGGCCCGATGTCCAGATCATGTTGCCGAAGATCGTCGCCTGGGAATACGGGCCGATCGCCGCAGGAGCCTGCGAAGTCGATACGATCCGAATGCGTTGCGTCATCGGTATCACCACCTTGTTCTTACGTAGAATATCACATATAGTAGTTGCCCGGCACCACTTCGATTGTTCGGGATTTGGCGTCCACGTGCTTAATCTTGGCCAACGATACGTAGTCGTTCACAAGCCGTTCTTCCCCATTCACAGCCGATTCGACGAACACGCCGACTCCCATGACCGTGGCGCGAAACTCCCGCAACAAATCCATCATGCCCAAAATCGTGCCGCCCGCCTTCATAAAATCGTCGATGATCAGCACCTTCGAATGTTCCTGCAACGCTCTTCTGGCAAGCGACATCGTCTGAATGCGTTTGGAGGAACCCGACACATAGTTGATGCTGACCGCGGAACCTTCGGTCACCTTGTTGTCGCGGCGCACGATCACAACCGGAATATTCAGATATGCCGCGGTCGCGTGCGCGATCGGAATGCCCTTGGTTTCCACCGTCATAATGACATCGATGTCGCGGTCGGAAAAGGCGGAGGCGAACATGCGGCCGACATCCTGCATAATATCCGGTTTCCCCAGCAAATCCGTCATATAAAGGTACCCGCCGGGAAGAATCCGTTCCGGCTGCCCGAGCATCGAGCAGATGTTGTTGATGATCTGAAGCGATAAGGACTTGGACAACTTCGGGATATATTTCACTCCTCCGGCGGCGCCGGCCACCGTCATCAGTTCACCCAGTCCCTCCGATTCAAACACTTCCTTGATGATCGCCAGATCTTCACTGATTGAAGATTTCGCCGCCTGGTACTGTTCGGCAAACGTTGTCAACGGGATCAACGTGTGGGGGCGAAACAGCAAATAATGCGTCATATCCACCAGCCGAGCACTTCTCTTCAGCTTCTTCACCATTGTTCCCCCCTCCTGACCTTCTGATTGACCGGCATAGCGTAACGCAACGGCCGCCGTAATCGGAGATTACCGCCAATGACAATCATCAATGAGGGCAAAATCCGAATATTATACAGTGAATATATCATTTATATACGTAAATAGGCAACCATTATCAGGGTAAAATTCGCACAACGTGCACTTCTTTGCAAAATCCGCGCAATCCGTTATAAATGCGGTGCACTTTCGATTCCTTGCGGACGAGACCGAACACCGTTGGGCCGCTGCCCGACATCTGCACGCCGTCGGCTCCCAACCGCTGCATGCATGCTTTGATGCGTCCGACTTCGGGATGGATGCGCACGGTGACCTGCTCTAGCATGTTGCCGAGCGACGCGCAGATCGCCGCGAAATCGCGGCGTTCGATCGCATCCCTCATCCTGCCGCTCTTCGGCTCCTCGGTGTTGAATGCGACATCGAACCGGCGGTAAACTTCAGCCGTGGAAACGCTGACTGAAGGCTTGGCCAACACGACCCAGCAGGGAGGAAGAGAGGGGAGCGGTTCCAGCCGTTCGCCCCGGCCTGTAGCCAGGACGGTCCCTCCCGTCACGCAGAACGGAACGTCCGATCCGATCTCCGCCCCGAGCTTTTGCAATTCGTCGGTGCTGATGTTCATTTTCCACAAGCGATTCAATCCCCGCAATGCCGCCGCGGCGTCGCTGCTCCCGCCGCCCAGTCCGGCGGATACGGGTATCTGCTTATCGATATGTATGTGCACGCCCTGCTTGATCCCATATCGCTCTTTGATCAATCTGGCAGCCTGATATGCGTGGTTTTTCTCATCCAACGGAATGTACCCGACGGAACTGGTGATGACGATCTCATCCCGATCGAGCGCTTCCAGTTCCAACCGGTCCGACAAATCAACCATGGTCATAATCATCTCGACCTCGTGATAGCCGTCTTCCCGTTTGTTCAAGATGTCCAGTGTCAAATTGATCTTCGCAGGCGCTTTTTCATATATGACCATGACCATACTCCCGCAGTTTTGATGATGTCGGCATGGGCAAACCATGCCTTGACCAACTTCATAATGTAGTATATCGGATTCAATACGGCAATGCCAAGAGATGATAGTTCCTTTCCACCTCAACCAAACGACCCCAGAAAACAACGTTTTCCGGGGTCTGACGATAAAACAGTCTATGGTTGTCTGGACATTTTCTGTTCGGCGAGCTGGATGGCGCGTTTCACCATATTGCCCGCTTCTTTCGTCGTGATGCCGCCCCAGCCTTCCCGCTGAACTTTATCATAAAAGCCCAAATCTTTGGCCAGTTCCATCTTCAGCTGTTCCGACATCACTCCGCGTCTGCGACGGCCCATCATGAAACCCTCCTTTGTATAATTCGAGGATTATCGTATAGTATGGCGTGACTCCAACCGGCGCATACGCGCAAAAAAACAGCAGTGTTTCCACTGCTGTAAATGCTGTGTGTTCGATTTTCATCTCGGATCTTGACTGCATGTTCCATGCGCATGAGCGCAATGACATGCGCGGTTGTTCGCGATCACCGATTCGGCGCATGCGTGATGCGAACTTGTCCTTCTTCGCTAAAGACCGTCACTTCGACCGACTCGGTCAAAATATCGGCATAGCTATACGAAACTCGCTTGAAGGAGTGCTGATCCTGATCCAGTTTGACGATAAATACAGAAGGGTAGGTCTCTTCAAGCACACCGGTCCGCTCAATCGTCTTGCGACGACCTCCATTTGCACGAAGAACGATCTTTTGTCCGACGTGCATATCCAAACTTTGTTTAATCGCACTCAGGGCATTTCTCGCCATGACAAGCTACCACCTCTTTCAGGTTTCATTATAACCCAAGGTGGACATACTTGTCAAACATTGAGAAAATATTATAACAATGGGCAAGGAAACTTGTCAATGGCATTATCACGAATCATACGATTTTGGGCGTTCCGATCCGGAAACTGCCCCGCGTTTCGTAGCCCCCCATCCCCTTTACGCCGGATTGAATATTCGCCAATACTTCCGGAACTTTCACCGTATCGCGGATTGAGGTGTAGGCAGCTTTGACCGCGATATGCACCGGATCGAGCGCGTGAATGAGGATTCTTGCAGGCGAGCTGGCGAAATTCGCACCAGCCTGCAACAAAGCTTCAAAATGCGACTGGCAGGCGCCGGCGATGACGGTCAATGAGTCTCTGTTCCGCTCATACTGGCGGACGGTCTGCACGGCTCTGACGAAGTTGTGCGAATTTTTGTAGCTGGAAAGCTGCTGTTTATCCGTATGGTTTTTGTATAAACCGTCGTGTCCGGTGATCACCACGATGTCGGGACGAGACTTCGGCAAGATATGGTACAGGAGATCCGCCATCTCGGATTCGGGCACATAATGGCCCTCGGCGGGAATTCTCAAGCGCGCGTACACCTGCATGCACTTGCGCAAGTAATTGGAATCGCCGTCCAGATGAAGGACTTTGCCGGGCAGATCGAAGGTTTCATCCTCTTCATTCGTCCGTTCGTCGATTCCCCTGATGTGCCGCAGCTGCTCCTCGATGTCTTTTTGCAATTGCTGCGTCCGTTGTTCCGCCGCGTCATCCCAGCCGCTTAACGCATCCTGGCCGGATAAGGGTTTGCGCACGAGATCGGACAGCGGCGCATCGGCCAAAAGCCTGACCTCCAATCCCCTCAGTATGGCGATATCCCCAACAATCGATTCAATGCGAAACGGAATATCTTCTCCGTACGATCTGCGTACAACAATATCTCCTTGCTTCATCCAGCCATCCCTCCTCGTTCATCCTATGGCGGAGGTGGGCGGTTGGTGTATGACATTTCGCGATTTACCGACGGCCGTCGGTTTCGGTTTCATGCAGGGCGTTCGCCAGGTCGGCAAACTGCCCGATCGACAAACTTTCGGCGCGCCGCGCGGGATCGATGCCGCACCGTTCCAAAGCCCGATCGATCCTTGCTCTGTCCTGCTTGCCGAAGTGGGCGAGCAAATTGTTGCAGATCGTCTTCCTGCGGTGGGCGAAAGCGGCTTTCACGAGCCGGAAGAACAGCGCCTCGTCGCGTACGCGCACGGGCGGTTCATCACGAATCGTCAGCCGGATCACCGCGGAATCGACATTGGGCCGCGGAATGAACACCGTCTGCGGGACGATCGTGATCATCTCCGGCACGCAGTAATACTGAACCGCAATGCTCAGGCTTCCGTAATCCTTGCCTCCGGGGCCGGCCGATATGCGCTCCGCCACTTCCTTCTGCACCATCACCACGATATTGCGAAGCGGCAGCTTTTGCTCCAGAAGCGCCATCAAGATCGGCGTCGTCACATAGTAAGGGAGATTCGCCACGACATGAAGCGACGTGCAGCCCGCGAACTTGTCCGCCGCTATGGCCCTGATGTCCAGCTCTAGCACATCTCCGTGAATGATCTCCACATGCGGTTGCTCGCGGAACAGATCCCGCAGGATGGGCAGCAGGCGATCGTCGATTTCGATCGCCGCCACCTTCCCCGCTTTTTCCGCCAGTTTCTGCGTCAGCGCGCCGATGCCCGGACCGATCTCCAGCACACCGCTCGTTTCCGTCAACCCGGCGGCATCGACGATCTTCTTCAAGATATTTTGATCGATCAGAAAATTTTGACCCAGGCTTTTCTTGAACGTAAATCCATATTGTCGCAAGATTTGCTGTGTCTGCGAAGGGGTGGCGATATCTCCGCGAACCGCGGCTTGCGGGCCGCGGCTTGCGGATTCATGTCCTTGATCCGCCGCCTGATGTTCGCGGCTCGCGGATTGATGTTCATGTTCATGACTCATGGTTTTCCTCCATCCGTTTGCAGGCTTCGCGGAATTCTTCTTTCGTGATCCGGAATACGCGGCATCGCTTCAAAAAGGTTTTGCCGTTCGCGTGGCCGATCCCGAGCAGCTGTCCGATTTTCGCGCGCCGGCTCGCCGCCTGCGGATGCATGACGAGGCCCGCCCTGAGCAAATCTTCCCAAACGACCGACGGTTCCGCATCCGCATATTCGGTCTTCACATGCCGCAGCGCTTCCCGGATCGTTTCCGGCGACGCGTGCTCAACGCCGACCTCGCCTTTGTATCTCGCTTCATCGACGGGAATAAAGGCGTGCTTGCAGCCGGGAACATGCCGGCTGATGATGCTGCGAATGCGTTCCCCGGGATGATCGGGATCGGTCAGGATGATGACGCCGCGGCGTTCCTTGGCCAGCCTGATCCGTTCAATCACCTCTTCGCTGATCGCCGAACCGCCCGTTTCGATCGTATCCGCCTCCACCGCCCGCTGCACGGCTGCGGTGTCTTCTTTCCCCTCCACAACGATGACCTCACGTATCACAGTCGATCCTCCCCATAGACCAACAAAGGAAGAGGCGTAACCTCTCCCTTACAGTCCTTTTGATCCTAAAGTCATATTCATGTCATTTGCTGCAGCCGTTTTTCAAATGGCGATGGTTCCAGGTACGATTGATCTGATCAGTTCGATTTTTCACCTGAAGAAAGATTGTTCGGTTTTGCGCCGCTGTTCGATTGTCGGCGGTCATGTCATCGCCACGGCCATTTTTTATTTTATTCGTTTGCCGTTTGCTTCAAGGTTCCGCTTGCCGCGTCGGCCGATTGAACCCGCATGATTCATTGCTCTCCGGCCGGATGCTTGGGCCCGATAATATATACTTTGCCCTTCTTCCTGCCGAAACTTACGGCGACTTCATGCGACTCGAAATAAATATCGACCCGGTTGCCTTTGATGGCGCTGCCGATGTCCTCCGCTTTGCGGAATCCGTAACCTTCGATGTAGATCCACCAGCCCATGGGGATAACCTTCGGATCGACGGCTACTGTGCGCCCTTCGATCGCCTTCGTGCCGGTGTATGTGATGCCGTAGTACGGATGATCCTCCGTCTTTCCTGTCGATTCGATCCCCGCGTCGTACGCGGTGAGCGTAGCCTCGATGATCTTCTTCACTCCGAACGTCAATCCGTCCTTGGTCACCGTCTGAATATCCGGAGACGACGCGGACAAGATCATGACCTCGTTTTTCGTGCCCAGCGCGACGATCTCGTCAACCGCTTCCTGCAACACCCGGCTCGACACGAGGCGCTGTTCGAAAAGTTGTCCGTCCCGGTATATATGCTCGAATACATGCTGGACGACTCCTTCCGAACCTGCCTGCAGAACTTTTTCCTTGCCGCGGGTTAACGTCGGATCTTCTTTTGTGACAATATCATAGGGAATGATCTCCGTCTGCTGCACGAACTTCTTCTCGACGCGCGTGATCCGGATGCGTTCACCCCCGTGAATCGCACTGTCCGGTCCGGGTTCGACAATATCGAACGCTCCCAATGTCACGTTCGCCTGCCCGAGCAATTCCTCGACGTTACTTGCCGTTGTCCGCAATTCGAGCACGCGCCCGTCAGCCTCCAGCACAACGGGAACGGCATGCACGATTTCGATCTGTTTATGCTGCGCAACGAGGTCCGTGAGCGGGACGCTCACCCGGTCGTAATCGGAGATCTCTATGCCTTGCTCTTCGAGCAATTCGTCTATATACTTCGCCTTTGTCCGCACGAACTCGCTTTGTCCGTCGACGACGAGTTCGACCTCTTTGATCTGCGCCGCGTGTATCCCAAACAGCGTCAGAAGAATGACGAATACAGCAGCGGCGAGTATATAGAAAATTCTGATATTGTCACGCAGACCTGCGCGGAGATTGACTGCCAACCCTCCAAGCGCAGAACCGCCGTGACGCTTCGTAATCACCAGTCTTTTCCTCCTCAAGTTTCATCTCATTTAGGGATATTACTGAACTTGAAGAGATGATGTAAAGAGCCTAAATTCCCGCCAATATGCGTCCATCCGCCTATATGAACGGCATTCCGCCATCGTGCGCGCGTCACACAGTTTTTTCTTCAGATCTTTCACGATTTCAGCCCGATAATCATTCTTTCATCTTTTTGGAAAATACTTGAATAGCATTTCTGGTTGTGATTTCACAAATTTCTTCCAATTTCATCCCTTTTATTTCCGCCGCCGCCTCCGCCACATACCGGACGTAAGAGGACTCATTTCGCTTTCCTCGGTACGGATGCGGAGTGAGATAAGGGCAGTCCGTTTCAATCAACAGCCTGTCGAGCGGGGTCTTTTTCAGCACTTCCTTGGGCTGAACGGCGTTTTTGAACGTGACCGGGCCGCCGAAGGACAGATAGAAGTTCATATCCAGACATTGCTTGGCGGTCTCCCAACTGCCCGAAAAACAATGCATGATCCCGCCGACTTCCTCGGCGCGTTCCTCCTTCAGGATGCGGACGACGTCGCCATGCGCGTCCCGGTTATGGATGATGATCGGCATTCCCAGTTTGCGCGCCAGCCGAATCTGCTCGCGAAAAACGCGGTGCTGCACATCTTTCGGAGACGTGTCCCAATAGTAATCCAATCCGATTTCGCCGATGCCGACGACTTTCGGATGAGCGCACAGCGATTCGATCCACGCCAGATCCTCTTCCGTCATATCGATCGCGTCCTGCGGATGCCAGCCGACCGCCGTATAGATAAAATCGTACTTTTCCGCCAGTTCCATCGATGACGGAATCGTCTCGCGGTTGAACCCGATATTGACGATCCGCGTCACCCCCGCGTCAAGCGCCCGTTGAATCACGGCCTCCCGGTCCGCGTCGAACGCCTTCGCGTTCAGATGAGCATGCGTATCCGTCAGCATAAATCATACTCGTCCTTTCGTTCCCAGCTTGTCCTATTTTTCGCCGCGTCGATTGCGGGCTTTTGCTTTTTGCCGTATCCTTGTTTTGCTTAGCGCGTTCGCATTCGTTCACAACCGCAAGAATGCCCGGATGTCTTGCGGCATATGCGCCGCGCGATCGACCAGCCATTCGCGGGGATAATACAGCTGGTACGTTCCTCTGTGCAGCCCGCTGATCGATCTCACGACATCGGAACGCTGCGAAATCTCCACCGTTTCTCCGTTTTCGCGCAGCAGCATGATCGGAGCCTTGCCCGATACTTCCCCGGGACGATACACATCATAGGGAAGATCCGAAGGGAAGTCAATCGCGACGTAATAGTCCGGATCGCAGCCGATCTCCCGCATGTAATCGCGCAGACGGCCGACCATGCGCTCATCGCAGACGTCCATCGACACGTACTTGAACAGTCTTCGGTTCAAAAATCTGTCGCACAGATCGGCGAGCACTTCGTCCTTCTCTTTCGTCCATTGCATCAACGTCATCTGCATGAACGATTCGTCCAGCATCAGATATTCCCGCATGTCCAGACGGCCCTCGAACAGAGAAGGCAGCGGCTCCATCATGAATGCGAACGAATATCCCGCTTCATGAAGCGATTTGGCCCTCCTGAGAATGCTCCGCAGGATAATCTCCGAACTGCGCGTGACCGGATGAAAATACACCTGCCAATACATCTGATAGCGGGACATCAAATAGTGCTCGACCGCATGCATGCCGCTTTCCTTGACGACGATCTGCCCCCGGTGCGGCCTGATCACGCGCAGGATGCGGTCAAGGTCGAACGTACCGTAGCTGACTCCCGTATAGTAGGCGTCGCGAAGCAGATAATCCATGCGGTCCGCATCCAACTGGCTGGAAATGAGATGCACGACGATCGGCTGCTCATAACGCTTCCGGATGACGTCCGCCACACGCTGCGGGAAATCATCTCCCAACCGTCTCAACACCCGGTTGATCTCCGTCTGACCGAGAATGATTTCGCAGGTCCACTCCTCATGATTGACATGAAAGACAGGTTCGATCGAATGAGAGAACGGGCCGTGCCCGACATCGTGCAGCAGCGCGGCGCACAAACAGAGCATTCGTTCCTCCGCAGGCCAATCCGGATAGGCATTGCGCTCGAATTGTGATATTATCTTACGTGTGATTTCGTAGACTCCCAAAGAATGGGAAAAACGGCTGTGTTCTGCTCCATGGAAAGTCATATAAGTTGTGCCCAGCTGTCGGATTCGCCGCAACCGCTGAAACTCCCGCGTGTTGATCAGATCCCATATCATTGCATCTTGAACATAAATATACTGATGGACCGGATCCTTGAACACTTTTTCTTCCATAATTGTGCGATTCATCGCGCTCCCCCCTCCATTGGCCTAATAGAATTATGTCGAATTTTTGAAATTTATTTTATGTACCGGTGTCGTATTATGTCGAAATTTCAAATTATCCGTTGAAATTGTTTAAAATTTAATATATAGTCATTATAGTTGTTTTTCTCCATATTTTTTGCTACATTCTCGCCAGGATACCATTTTTTCGAGCATATTCGTTATTGACTTATTTGGCAAACGTTGGTACGATAGTACTGAAAAGACTGTCGAAACATGACGTTTAATTTTAAGAGAGGAGTTATTAGCCATGATGAAATCTACTGGTATTGTAAGAAAAGTTGACGAACTCGGTCGCGTGGTCATCCCGATCGAGCTGCGCCGCACTCTGGGCATCAGTGAGAAGGACGCGCTGGAAATCTACGTCGACGGCGAACGCATCATGCTCAAGAAGTACGAGCCTGCGTGCATCTTCACGGGCAACGCCGACGATCTCATCCACTACCGTGGAAAAATGATCAGCAAGCAATGCATCGAAGAATTGATGGAACTGTACAAGACGATGCAGTAATCTCATCCGTTATAACAGGATTCCGACTCATTTTCTTTAGATTTCTGCTCGCTTATTTTTGGATTCTTGCTGACAAATTGATGAAAATAGGATATAATCATAGTATCAATGACCTTGTTAATTCTAACCTTTTATATCTCCTTTATATTCCTAAGTGCGTTTGGCTCGAGGCGTGCTTAGGAATTTTTCTTTTATCAAGAGATTTCATCAAGAAGATCGGCGAGGCTGAAACGACGGGAACGAAGGAACGCCGGGCGGATCACCCGTTCATCGGCAACCCGCGTTTAGGTCATTCTTCTTCCTCGCCGCCGTTCTTCCTTTCTTCATCAAGATACGCCTGATAAACGGTCCTTCGCGGGATTTCGCGATCCGAAGCGGTCCGTTTCATCGCTTCTTTGCGATCACAGCCCCGCTCCTCGTAAGCCTTCACATGCTCGCGAATGCTCAGCAAGCTCCACCACGGCCCCGCCTCTTCCTTGGTCTCGCCCGGGGAAGACACCAGCAAACAGAACTCGCCGAGCGGTTCCTGCTCCGTGAAATGGTCGAGGCATTCCCGCAGCGTCCCGCGCACCGCTTCCTCATGCTTCTTCGTCAATTCGCGCACGATGACGGCCGGACGGTCGCCCCATGCTTCGATGAGCGCCGCCAAAGTTTTGCGGAGGCGATGGGGCGCTTCATACAGGATGATCGTTCCCTCGACCGATCGGAGACTTCTCAACGCCTGCTCCAAGCCTTTTTTGTCGCGCGGCAAAAATCCGGCAAACGTGAACCGGTCCGTCGGCATGCCGGACATGATCAGCGCCGAAAGCGCCGCGTTGGCACCCGGAACCGGGACGACGGGGATATTGTCCTCGATCGCCAGTTTTACCAGGTCGGCCCCCGGATCGGAGATGGCCGGCAGTCCTGCATCGCTCACCAGGGCGACGGAACTGCCGCTTCGCAGCAGCCGAATGATCTCAGGCCCGCTGGTCTGCTTGTTATGCTCATGATAACTGATCAACGGTTTGCCGGTTATCTCAAAGTGGGCGAGCAGTTTTCTCGTATGCCGCGTATCTTCCGCAGCGATCCAGTCCGCTTCGCGCAGCACGCGGAGCGCCCTGAACGTCATATCTTCGAGGTTGCCGATCGGCGTTGCGACCAGATACAACGTGCCGATTCCCCCATGATCCTGAAAACTTTTCTGGACCCTCATCTTTCATGCCCCCATCCGAACGTAAAACGGCCGATCGAAGCCGCCTGATCCCGCGCTGCACCGGATGCCCGCGCCCGCATGAGCTTCCTGGCCGTCGGCGTCAGGCGGCACACCGCCATCCTCATGACAGATCCGTACGCCTGCCGTAATAAACATCCAGCAGTTCCTCGCAGTATTGATCTCCCTCGTAAACAAAAAGCGGCGGCAACACGCGAATTTCGGCAGCGGCATCGCGTATCGCTTCGACGAGCACCATATTGGCCTCGGCTCCTCTGCGGGGATGCACCATGCGCAGCCGTTTCGGCTCAAGATGAAACGCTCTCAGCGTCGACAGCAGTTCGGCAAGACGCGACGCGCGATGAACGATCGCCACCTTGCCGCCGTTTTTCACCAATCTGGAAGATGCGGCGACGACATCCTCCATCGTGCACATGATCTCGAATCTGGCGATCGCCATATGCTCATTGCGGTTCTGCTGGCCGATCTTGACGGGCAAATACGGTGGATTGACCGTAATCAGGTCGTACGAGCCGGGTTCTGCCTCAAATTGATACTGCCGGAGATCCCGTTCGATGATCTCGATCTGATCTTCCAGCCGGTTCAGCCGCACGCTTCTCCTCGCCATATCGGCGAGACGGGGCTGAATCTCCACGCCCGTGATCGGCAATTTGCAGCGCGTGGCGAGCAACAGCGGAATGACGCCGTTTCCCGTACACAGATCGAGGATGCGTCCGCGATGCGGGATGCTGCAAAATCTGGCCAACAGGACGGCGTCCAGCGAGAAGCTGAACACCTCATCGCTTTGAATGATGCCCATGCCATGGGTTAACAAATCATCGATCCGCTCCGATGGCGCCAACCGAATCTCTTCCGCCATAATCTCATCCTTCTTCATCAAGTTCAGATCTTTCTATTATGTACAGATATAGATGCGCCGAACATGCCGCGGCTTCCGGCTATGTTCAGACGATTCAGACATTGTTCCGGTACGTTCGCATGCACCCGGACTTCAAAGATGACGCCGCGTCATAAGCTGCCTGCATCATCCGCCCGGATTCTTCTTCCGACAGGGAGTTTCGCCGCATATGCCGGAAAAAAACCGCAGGATGGCTCCTGCGGTTGACTTTACTTATGCAAAAAGGATAAGCAAAACAAACAATCGCCTTCCGTGCGCAAATGTCCGTAATTAATATTGCATATATGAAACCCTTCGTAATACAGACGAGCCAGATTGTCGTATCCTTCCCCGACCGAACCGGAACCGGATAAAGCGGGCTTGTCTTTGCCTCTCCCCGATGTGCGGGACGTTTCGTTGTCAGCAGGCGGATGCCCAAGTGCTTGTTCTGTTTTGAGCAATTTGCGCAATTGTTGGTTCTCTATGCTGAGCCGCTTGTTCTCCTCCAGCAGCATGATGAGCTGCTTTTTCATCGATCTGAGCGCTTCATATAATTGACCCGATTGCTCTTCTATGATCATCATCTGTTGATAGATGTCCTTCTTTTGCACGGTTTCACCTCAAATAAGCACATAGCATCGCGTCTTGTTGCAACGGCTTCACTGTTCGACCACATCATCCGGCGGAAAATCCCATACCTTGTTTTGATGTTCGAACAGCTGTACCTGGACCATATGTTCATCGATTTTCAGACCGACCACCTTGCCCGGACCCATCGACGTCATGACAAGCGCTCCGACTTTAGGCATTTCCGCCTTCGCGCTCTCATAGTTGTCATGCTCGAACTTCAGACAGCACATGAGGCGTCCGCACAGCCCGGATATTTTCGTCGGATTGAGCGAAAGATTCTGATCTTTGGCCATCTTGATCGACACTGGTTCGAAATCGCCGAGCCACGTCGAACAACACAGCGGCCGGCCGCACGGACCTATGCCGCCCAATATTTTCGCTTCGTCACGAACGCCGATCTGGCGCAATTCGATCCGCGTCCGGAACACGCTGGCCAAATCTTTGACCAATTCGCGGAAGTCGACGCGCCCTTCGGCTGTAAAATAAAAAATGATCTTGTTTCGGTCAAACGTATATTCCACATCAATGAGCTTCATGCCCAGATTATGTTCCTTAATCTTTTCGAGGCAAATGCCGAACGCCTGCTTCGCCGCCGCCCGGTTCTCTTCGACGACCCTCGCGTCTTCCTCCCCGGCGATGCGAATCACTTTCTTCAGCGGCAGGACCACATCCGACTCATCAACTTCTTTGCGGCCGATGACAACCTTCCCGTATTCTATGCCGCGCGCCGTTTCAACGATCACGTATTGATCTTTTTGAACATCCAGTTCATTGGGATCAAAGTAATAAATTTTTCCCGCACGCTTGAAACGAACGCCGATTACACTATACATCGTTACACCTCCTGTACTGCAACCATAAACCGCTCCAGTACAAGCTGCGGGTTTACATGTGCACGCAGTTGCTTGCGCGCTTCCATGACGAACTCCAACGCCCGGACCCATCGACCGGCATCGGTACGCACCGCCATTTGATTCAGCCACTCCGCATGATCGGGGTAGCTAAGCGGCGCATTCATCCGGGCTTGTACGTGGATAATATCTTTAAACAATAAACCGAAAAGCGACAAGATCGTCTCAACCTGCTCCGCAAGCTGCGATCTGAACACCCGCTGCTGCAAGGTGACCAGCGATTTTGCAGGCGAATGGATCATCTCTTTCGCTAATTGTATCACTACGTTTCGACACTCTGCAAACGATTCCGATTGCACGAGTTCCTTGGCGGCGTCGATGCCGGCCGCCAGCTGCGAAGCGGCGTGCGCAAGATGCTCGGGAGCCCCTTCCGCGATCAGCTGCCGTGCGATGTGCGGCGGTTCAAGCGGGGCGAAGGGAATTCTCTGTACGCGCGAGGCGATCGTCGGCAGCAGGGCGTTCGGCTGCTCCGTCAGCAAAACGGCAACGATCCCCTCTCCCGGTTCTTCGAGAAACTTCAGCAAACTGTTGGCCGCCTGAACGGTCATCTTGTCCGATTCTTCCATGATGTAAATGCGCGGACGGGCACCCGCCGCCCGGTATGCGAACCCTCGCTGCAGCTCGCGAATCTGCTCGATCTTGATCACCGCGCCATCCGGCCTGATCCGGATGACGTCCGGATGATTGCCGTGATCGACCTTGCGGCATTCCCCGCACCGGCCGCACGCGCCCTTCGTCTCGACGGAACCCGATCGTTCAAGGCAAAGCATCGCCTTCGCAAGATTGACGGCGGTCAGCAATTTGCCCGAGCCTTTCGGTCCGGTAAATAAATACGCATGCGAGAGCCTGCCGCGAGCCAAACTTCTCAGAAGCATTTCTTCGACAAGCTCTCGTCTCATGTTCATCGTTATGGTCATGCACGTTGACTCCTCTTCACACCGAAGATCAGGAGACCAGGTTAATCAGCAGTCCTCGAATTTCTCCGATCCGATACAAGATCTCGATGCGGCCCTGCTCATGCGACAACATCTCTTCAGCCAGACTGACCAGATGAGCATCGATCTCTTCCAGAATTTTATACTTTTTGCCGCGGCCGCGGCGGTCCCAGCCGCGCGTCTCTTTCAGTCCGATCCCCCGGCGCACGGTATCTTCCAGGAACTTGCGGATCATCGATTTATACGCGTGCAGTTCCCGCACGGTCATCGATTTGCTCAGCCGTTCGCCCTGCAAGAAAATCTGCTGCAAATGTTTGCGAAGCTGCTCCTCGGAATGCCGCTCGTCCTGCTGGTTCATGAAATCCTGGAATGACCGTTGATGGACGGGAGGCGTCGCAGGGGCCTCCATTTTTGTTCTGTCAGCCGCAAAGGAACGTATGTTGCTGTTGATTTTCAACCTTGCCTCGCCTCCTGTGCACCGTCGCCGTCTTCCAAGCCGCGTCGTTCCGGCGGTCGAAGAATTCGTCAAGCCTGCTTTGTATTTATGCCGATTCCATGCCGAACGCTCTCGCGTACGCTTATGATCAACGGGTGATATCATGAACGGGCTCACGGACAAGCCGGTTCCGTACGAACTCAATAATGTTCAAATCGATCAACGGGAATAATAAACACCGCCGCACCGCCGACCTGAACTTCCACAGGGAACGGAACATAGGAATCCGTCGCTCCTCCCATCGGGGACACCGGCGTTACCAGTTGGTCGCGGACGCTGCAGTTCGTGCGAATGATGCGCATCACGTCTTCAAGTCTCTCATCATCCACGCCGATCAAAAATGTCGTGTTGCCGGCTTTCAAGAAACCTCCCGTGCTCGCAAGTTTCGTCGCACGGATACCTTCCTGAACCAACGCATTGGACAATCGGTTCGCGTCTTTGTCCTGAACGACAGCAACCACCATTTTCATAAAAAACAGTCCTCCTCTTTCATTATACCTTAATCCGCGTGCATCTCACGCAGCAACCTTTGGCAATCAGCGTATATGTCCGTGAAAATATCGTCCGGATGGCGCGAAGCGTCGAGCAAATACACGCGATCCGGCTCCTCCCGCGCGATCTGCAGAAAAGCCTCACGCACCCTCCTGTGATATTGGATGTCCTTCTGTTCGATGCGGTCCAAAGCCGCTCCCGATTGGATCAGACGCTGCTCAATGCGCTGTCTGCCCACCTCCGGAGCAATGTCGAGCATGTAAGTGCGATGCGGCATCAGCCCGGAGATGGCAAATCGGTTAACGGCCCGCACATCCGCCGCATTCAGCCCGAGCCCCGCCGCCTGATAGGCAATGCTCGCATCAACGTACCGGTCGCATAACACAATATCGCCTCTCGCCAACGAAGGGAGGATCTTCTCATGTACATGCTGCGCTCTCGAAGCCGCCAGCAGCAGCGTTTCCGCCTGCGCGTTCATGGCCGTGTTCTCAGCCGACAACAGGATCGCCCGGATCTGATCGCCGATCGGCGTGCCTCCCGGCTCGCGGGTGACGACGACACGGCGCCCCCGGCCTTCGAGCGCTTCCGCCAGCCTTTTGAGCTGGGTTGTTTTCCCGGACCCGTCGGGCCCTTCAAATGTGATAAATATCCCTTTAAGTTCCGTATGTTGTCCCATCTTGCCTTCCTTTCGAGCGCTTTCAACGCGGTTCAGACTTGTATTACACGATGTCGGACGATGCCGGTCCGAAGCTAACGCCTGTAGACCCGCACCCTGCTCAGCGACGAATCGACACTGCCTTGAAAGCGCGCCCCCAAGCTCGCCATATGCCGAAGAGCTTCCGCAACATCTCGGTCGAATCGTTCACCGGGATAGACGAACGGTATGCCCGGCGGATAGGGGATAATCATATCCGCGCTGCGGGCGCCGACGGCCTCTGACAGCGGCACCTCAACGATCTCTTCCGGTTGATTCGGCAGATGTCTGGAAAACTTCACAGGCTCTGTCGAGACGGGGATGTTGGGTAATACACTTATATTCGCTAACGTTTTTGTCCGTTCCTTCTTGTCCAAGCCATATTGCATCGAGATCAGTCGAAAAATATTCACGATCCGTTCGCTGTCCCGCCCGCTTGAAAACGGGCTGAACACGAGAAGGATGTGGCGCTCGTCCGCCATTTCCACCATGCATCCGTGCTCCTCAAGCAGCGTCTGCAGCCGGTAGCCGGATAGAAGACCCGTCCCATCCCGCACGGGCTGTTTGAACGGATCCTGCATTACGCGCGCCTGAGGGGACGCTCCGCAGGCGGCCTCCGGTCTTTCGACGGAAGCGGGCAAGATGAACCACGGCATCTCCGCCATTCCCCGGCAGAACGAGCGCACAGCCGCAAGGCCGTTCGCCACCCAGCGATGCCCTTCCGTATGCATCAAACACCGCGCGGCATCGAGCGAGGCCATGATCGGATAAGAAGGGCTGCTCGTCTGCAGCATCCGGATGGCCCGTTCGATCCGTGTACGGTTGATCCGCTCGCCTTGCAGATGCAGCATGGACCCCATCGTCAACGCGGCCAACATCTTGTGCGTCGACTGAACGACCGCATCGGCGCCGTAACGGAGAGCGGATAGCGGAACCTCTTCGTGAAAGCCGAAATGCGCCCCGTGCGCTTCATCGACGATCACGGGAATGCCGAAGCGGTGCGCCATTCGGATGAGAGCGGTCAGGTCCGACGCTTGTCCGAAATAATTCGGTCTTGTGAGGAATACGGCTTTCGCATGCGGATATGTATGAAGCGCCTGCTCCAACGACCGCTCGTCGATGCCGCAAGCGTACCCGGTAACCGGGTCCCAGACGGGACTGAGGAATACCGCCTGCGCCTCCGCAAGCATCAATCCGTTCACGACGGACTTATGGACAAAACGGTCGGCCAGGATGAGATCGCCCGGATCACACACGCCCAGAATACAGGCCAGATTACCGAGCGTGCTTCCCTGCACAAGAAAATAGGTGCGATCCGCGCCGTAACATTCCGCGGCGAGTTGCTCCGCTTCACGGATGACGCCTTCCGGCTGATGCAGATCATCCAAGCCCGTCAATTCGGTATAGTCCAAAGCCATCCAACCTTTGAGGCTTTCCCACCGGTCCGGGATCACTGCTCCCTGTTTATGCCCCGGCACATGAAAGCTCGACGGACGCTTCGCCCGATGTTCCAATATGCGCTCATAGAGCGGCGCGCGATGACGGTTTTCCATATGTTGATAACGGTCCAACGTTCGTTCACTCCGTCCATTTGATCGAAATCAAATCGTTCACAGCTTGTTCTATTATAACTGGTGTGAATGCCGCCCCTCCACCTTCGGACCGCAATCTATCTTTGAAAGCCGAACGATCTGGCGCCTCCGCCTCTTCCTCTGAGCCGTTTCTTCCACCTGATAAGCCCGATCCATTTCATCTGATAATTTTCGCCGCTCAATGTCCATTTTTCCCACAGACCGCCGTCCGCCTTCGACCTTTTCACAACGTACGGTTCGGCACGGTTCACGAGCTTTGCCTGTACCAAATCTTTTTCATCTGGTCAACAAAAAAATGATACTTTTCCTCTTCCACTTCCGTCCGCACGATCTCTTGTTCACACTGGTCGCAGATCAATTGATCACATATGACGATTCCTTCTATTTTTTCGCGTCCGCATATAATACAGGTGTTCGCACGCACTTGCCGTTCCTGAACGGGTTCCATCATCCGCATCCTCCTTTCATCAAAATTTCATCCTTTCTCCGATTTCCTGCCTATCTGGTTAACCTCAAGTATAAACCAAACGTCTTGCAGAAACGATCAGAAAACGACCGCGGAAACAGACCGGGACGATCCTCGCGACCGCTTGCCACGACGAATGAAATGTTTGGTCAACATTGTAATTTGATTCGGTTTGATCGGATACGCGAATCTCGTTATTATCGCAGTATTCCACCATTGCGGAAATCTTAAACTCTCCCATCCTTCGTTTTGCTAGCAGATCATATTGATCACGAATCGCGCTGTCTTCTCGCGCTATTTTCGAGTGTACGTGCGTAACATCCGATGCGAAAAATATTGGGACGGCAACATGGTGCGGCGAAACATGATTCTGCAGACGGCGAAAAAGGCGTCTAACTAGTGTTGATCATAGTATATGTCGGCATAAAAAGGCGGTGACAGATGCTCCGTGCATCATGCTCATCGGTTGGTAACCGGACAGTTGGCCGCCCAGGTATGACCTTATGTCCATTAGTCTTATCAAAAAAAGAGCCGCACCGGTCATCGGTACGGTTCTTTTCTTCATGCGGACATTCCCTCTATTACGTGACATGCCATTCCTTGCCCGTTCCAATACGATAAATATACGATCTGAAATATTTCCCGATCTTTTCGAATTCGTTCATTACGCGGTTGATGCTCTGTTCATCCAGATACCAGTTGTCCTTCGATATCCCTGTCCAAAATATAAGGGGCAATTCCTTCATGGTACAAGGCCGCAGCCTTCTCCATCAATTGAGGCTGACTGCCGCCCGGCACCAGTATCACATCCGATTTCCCGATCCCGGTTTCAAAAAACATAAAATCCGTTATGCAATCAAAAGGATACGGCATTTTATGGTCCTCCCGAACACAGTGTTACAAGGCACATTCCTTGTATATGGAAAGATTCGGCGGATTCGGAAAAATTCCTGTCTTAGCACAAAAATAAAAGGACCGTACTGCATACCAGCACGGTTCCTATGTAAGGCTTGGCAACGTCCTTCCGCACCGAGCTCCGCTTCCCTGCATCCACTCCGAGGTCGGCATCTGAATCCTCCGCTAAAAGCGGTCCGGCTTCTTCGTTTTGCTTCGATCTGAGATTCAGATACTCTCCCACAGGGAGAGCACGTTGCCCCAAAAGACAAAAAGAGACCCACACCAGCGAAAGGTGTGGGTCTTCTTTGGCTTGGCAACGTCCTTCCGCACCGAGCTCCGCTTCCCTGCATCCACTCCGAGGTCGGCATCTGAATCCTCCGCTAAAAGCGGTCCGGCTTCTTCGTTTTGCTTCGATCTGAGATTCAGATACTCTCCCTCAGGGAGAGCACGTTGCCCCAAAAGACAAAAAGAGACCCACACCAGCGAAAGGTGTGGGTCTCTCTCTTTGGCTTGGCAACGTCCTACTCTCCCAGGACCCTTCGGTCCAAGTACCATCGGCGCTGGAGGGCTTAACGGTCGTGTTCGGGATGGGTACGCGTGGTTCCCCTCCGCTATCATCACCAAACCTCTCCTCCAGGAAGTGACTCACTC